>RCNG010000143.1_pt1 | contig 28461 bp, 29 predicted proteins | sample 2041371 | NCBI WGS metagenome assembly RCNG01 (sample SAMN09708227, study PRJNA481090) | Marine sediment metagenome, whole genome shotgun sequencing project. | biome: marine sediment; feature: ocean; material: sediment; isolation source: Sewage treatment plant 1 marine sediment (STP1) ... | reverse complement strand
TCGCCACTCAGTGTTGCTCGTCGTTCATTTGGAATAACCAGAAGTCTCTCCTCGCGCCTCGATTGGCGCTTTTTCAGGCACTACAGGGCATGCTCAAATAGTGTTAACAGGCCCTAGCGGGACGGCAGGCGGCGCTGTCGCGGCCGGATCTCAAACTGGTCGATCCATCGTGAGAACGTTTTCCGGCTGAGCTCCTGCAAAGGCCTGATCGAGTCGGTCGTTTGCTCCCGAATGGCAGCGGCATTGATGTGCCCCTGTTCTTCATCCAGCACTCCCTGGTGGTCCGGCACTGCCAGCCAGCGCTCAATGAGCGACTGGCTTGCTTCGAGATGAAACTGAAAACCATACGCATGCTTGCCATAGCGGAAAGCCTGCACGGTGCTCGCCGGCGAGCTTGCCAGGTGCACGGCCTCTGGCGGCAAGGTGATGCCATCTTCGTGCCATTGAAAAACCTGTTGCCGGGACGCGAAGCACGACAGGACCGGATCCGTGGCGCCCGATTCGGTGAGATCCACGTCACACCAGCCTATCTCTCGTGACGGGTTCCGTGAAACCGACCCGCCAACCGCTTTTGCCAGCAACTGGGCACCCAGGCAAACACCGAGTATCGACATATCCCGCTGCAAGGCCTCCCGGATGATCTCTACCTCGGTAATCAGGTTCGGATAGCTGGCGATCTGATCCGAATTCATGGGACCGCCGAGGACAATTAGCGCCTCGTATTTCTCCAGCGCAGGTCTGGATTCTGGCTCGCGACCGAAATTGACATAGCGAATGCGAAACCCCGATTCTTTCAGCAGCGGATCAAGGGTTCCCAGCGGTTCGAAGGGAACATGCTGAAATACAAGTATTTTCGGCCTTGGCATTGTCTCTGACGTGTGTTTCTCAGCAATCCCGGACCCCGACTTTACACGGAACGTGCTCTCGTCGAAGCTGCAACGTTTCGATTTGCACTGCCGTTCCGCTGCTACTACAGTGAACGAATAGTCGAATACGGCCGATCGCGTGGAACTCCCTGCCATTGATAGGCTCTGATATATCGACTACCTGGCAATAGCCGTGCGGATTTAAGCCACTTGATCGCCAAGAATCGTGCCCTACCCTTCGTTGGTCTCCTATTGATTGTGCTTGCAGGCTGCAGCTCGACGACCACGATGGTCGAGCCGACGATTCCTGCACCGCTGACAGAAAAGATCCCGGTTGACGTTGTGCTGCGCATGCCCGAGGAATTCAATAACTTCGTTCACGAGGAAGCCATCCTCGGACGCGAATCCTGGACGATTGACCTCGGTCGCTCGAATGCCGCTTTCTTCGAGCAGCTGTTCGGCTACATTTTTAATAAGGTCACGCTCATCGGTCCCGAGGACGATGCGCGCGACTTCCAGTTCGATGCCCTGATCGAGCCAAGCATCGATGGTTTCGAATTCTCTGTGCCAACCCAGAGCCAGACGGAGGCTTTCGCCGTATGGATTCGATATCGATTGAAGGTCTTCGATCGCGAAGGCAATAACGCCTCAAACTGGACGGTTAGTGCCTATGGAAAGAGCGAGAAACAGGGCCTCAACAGTTCGAATGCGCTGCAAAGAGCCGCGGTCCTGGCCATGCGCGACGCCGCTGCGTTGATTATCATGCAAATCGATAAGGCGACGCAGATAAGCGAGCTCGCGAACGGCGGCCTGGCACCGGGGGGGCGCGATTCAATGCAGGCCTCGACCGATGCGGATTTTGACGACAAGCGGGACACGGCCGAAGACAACTTTGGCATTTTCGTCATCGGAGGGATTGATGAGGACCGGGAATAAACGAATGTCGCGGGCGGGCTTGATCGCCGCCCTTGTTCTCGCCCTGCTATCCGCGGGCTGCGTCACGTCTCGGGTTGAGGACGCGCGCGAGAATGTAACAGGACTGAATGAAGGCGAGTCCGTTGTCATCATGGCCAAGAGCTATCACCAGGGCAATGAAACCGAATCCGGTTACATCAGCTGCGTCGAGAAGGCATTGGGACGCGGCTCCAAGGGTCTGCGCGTCGTGCCGCGGCAACAGTTCATCGATTCGCTATTTCCGTGGTTCGAACCACGCACTGCGCCCGCCGAAACGAAGGGCCTGACGAAACTCATGGAGCGACCCGGCATCGCGGAAATTGTCGAGAACCTGGGCATCCGCTACATCATCTGGCTTGACGGTGACACTGAAACCGTCGCCCAGGGTGGCAGCCTGTCTTGCGCCGCCGGGCCCGGCGGCGGCGGTTGCTTCGGTTTCGCCTGGTGGCAAAAGGACGCCGACTATGAGGCTGCCGTCTGGGATCTCGATGGCTATGAGACGGCGGGTACCGTTACGGCGGATGTCAGCGGAACGTCTTTTCTGCCCGCGCTTGTCGTGCCGATACCGCTCATCGCAAGAACCCAGGCAGCCGCCTGCAAGGGCCTTGCAGAGCAGCTAAAGGTATTCATCATCCAGTAATCGAGCGTAATCGCGATTTCAGGGCCGTACGTTCTTTAGCGCGGTCGACCACCACGCAGGAATGCGGTCCGGTAATACGGTGAGTCCAGCGACGCAACGCTAACCGTTCGTCCGGAGGCCGGGGCATGCACGAAGCGGCGCTGACCCAGGTACAACCCGACGTGTGACATTTTCCCTTCTATGCTGAAGAAAAGCACATCGCCAACACGCAGTTCGCGTTTGCCGACCGCCTCCGTCGAGGTCCACAGTTGTTTCGTAGTCCGCGGTAATCGCTTGCCCGCTCGTGAATAGGAATACTGCACCAGCCCACTGCAATCGAATCCGCCGGGACCCGTGCCGCCGTAGCGATAGGGAATGCCTACCTGGTCGAGCGCAATCGCGGCCGCAGTTTCGCCCACAGAGCCAGCGACCTTGACGGCGCCGCCCGGTGCCCCCGCTGAATGCGCCGCCCGAGGCGTCGTGGAACACGCGGATGTCAGCCCCAACATTGTGATTGCTAAGGCAAAAATACCGATTATGCGAGCTGGCTGCGCTATCATCCGTGTGACTCTGACCCGCGGGATTGTTACACCATACGGCATGGGACCTTAATTCAATATGAACTGTATCTCAGGATTAGGTGCCAGATGCCTGTCGTTCCGCCATTTGCGTGAGCATCACTGGGCGTTGCTGCTCGGATTGTTCGTCATTTCCGCATGCGGCGTAGCAACCTCGGAATCGGCGGATGGCCCGGCAAAAAGGGACTACGATGCACACTACGTGTTGCAGGTAGACCCGGTCGATGCTGCGGTCCTGGTTGCGCTTCAGATCCGGCAGCCCAGACACCTGCTGCGCGAACTACGCTTCACGTCATTGTCGGACCGATTCGGAGAATTCGACGCCGATGGAAAGCTGACGATCGAGGGGGATTCGCTGACTTGGCGGGTCCCGGAAAAAGGCGGAACGCTGACGTGGCGGGTTCGCGTCAATCAGCAGCGTGGCAAGAATGCCTACGACGCCTGGCTCGGACCTGAATGGGGCATCTTCCGCGCAGAGGACATCATTCCGCGCGCGAGAACTCGCGCGCTCAAGGGCTCGACGTCCAACACTACCTTTACGTTTTCACTGCCCACCGGGTGGTCCGCGGTGAGTGAATACTCTGGCACCCGGGATGCGGTTCGCGTGCAACGCCCCCACAGGCGGTTCGATCAACCGACCGGATGGATGGTTGTGGGAGACATAGGCGTGCGGCGCGAGACTATCGCGGGAATACGCGTCGCGGTCGCCGGCCCGCAAGGCCACTCCGTTCGACGACTGGACATGCTCGCTTTCATGAACTGGGTACTGCCCGAGCTAACGGAGCTAGTGCCTGAACCGCCCGATCGCCTGACCATTGTCAGCGCCGGTGACCCGATGTGGCGTGGCGGGCTCTCCGCGCCTGCATCCCTGTTTATCCATTCGGACCGCCCAATGATCAGCGAAAATGGCACGAGCCCGCTACTGCATGAGGTGCTGCACACGGCGCTGCCGATTCAGGCTGGCGAGGATTCGGACTGGATCGTCGAAGGCCTGGCTGAATACTACGGCATCGAACTATTACGAGCCGGCAACGCCATCTCGGCCAGGCGGCATCGTATCGCCATTGCCGAGCAGGCGGACTGGGGCAGGAAAGCCGTCAGCCTCTGCGGCAAGACATCGACCGGTGCCACAACGGCGCTTGCAGTGACAACACTGCATGCCCTGAACCAGGAAATACTCGACAAGACGTCCGGCAACAGCAATCTAGATGATCTGCTCCGATACTTGATCATGCACGGACCGACGGTGAGTTTTCAGAAGCTTGCGCATGCTGCTGCTGAAATAATCGGCGAACCGTCTGACGTACTTCACAGCGACAAGCTGCCGGGCTGCCCTAGAATGGCGCCAGGCGAATAAAGCGGCTGACAATCAGAATGGACCGACGTCAAGACCTCGAACTGGTACTGCGATCGCGAACTCCGATCATCGTGATCGAGTCGCAGGATGAATCTCGTATTCTGGAGCTACTTCAGTCCATCGCCGTTGCACGCGTCAGTGACGACTATGTGCCGCTGTTCCGCTGGACAATTACCGACGGACTGCAACGCGTCGATATAGCGTTGGAACCGCAGACCATAAATTCGCAACCGACGGATGTTCTGAAGCACATACGTGCCGTTTCGAAACCCGGCATCTACGCGCTTCTGGATTTTCATCCGTTCCTGGACGACCCCGTTCATGTTCGCCTTATCAAGGATATCTGTATCCGGTACCGGCAAACTCCGCGGCAGCTGGTATTCATCAGTCACAAAGTCACACTGCCCAGCGAGCTCGAGGCATTCAGCGCGCGCTTCGATATGGACCTGCCATCTGAAGAAGAACGCGCACGCATCGTCAAGCGTGCTGTCAACGACTATGGGAGCGACCACCCCGGGCGTCGTGTCCAGGTAGATCGAAAAGCACATCAGCTGCTGGTGCAAAACCTCGCCGGCCTGAGTCACAACGAGACAGAACGGCTGGCGCGAAACGCCATTTATGTCGATGGTGCGATTACCAAGAGCGACCTGCCCCAGGTAATGCAGGCCAAGTACGAGCTATTGAACCGCGGTGGCGCACTGCAATTCGAATACGACACGGCGCGCTTCAGCGACGTCGGCGGACTCGAGCGACTCAAGAAATGGCTTGCACAACGCCGTCCGGCATTTGAAGGTGACGTATCGGCTTCGCATCTCGACGTACCGAAGGGGATCCTTCTGCTTGGCATCCAGGGTTGCGGTAAGAGTCTTGCTGCCAAAGCGACAGCTGGAATATTTGGCGTACCGTTGTTGCGCCTGGATTTCGGCGCGATCTATGACAAGTATCACGGTGAGACGGAGCGCAAGCTGCGCGACTCACTCAACACTGCCGATGTCATGTCCCCCTGCGTTCTGTGGATCGATGAGATCGAAAAAGGCATTGCCGGTCGGGGCGGGGAAACCGGGACTACGCAGCGCGTGCTCGGCACATTTCTGACCTGGATGGCCGAACGAAAAACTCAGGTCTTCGTCGTCGCGACGGCGAATGACATCAGCAACCTGCCGCCGGAGCTGGTTCGCAAAGGTCGTTTTGACGAGATCTTTTTCGTCGACCTACCGAGTCCGAAAATTCGCGCAGCGATCCTTGCCATTCACCTGAGCACCCGCAAGCAACCCCTGGCCCACTTCAACATTGACGGCCTGGCAAAGGCGATGAAGGGATTCTCCGGAGCCGAGGTAGAGCAAGCAATCGTCTCCGCGTTGTATGCCGCCCATGCGAAGGACCAACCACTTGCAAATGCGCATATCCTGGAGGAGATCGCCCATACACGACCATTGTCAGTGGTTATGCGCGAAAAAATAACGGCAATGCGTGAGTGGGCCGCAGGGCGCACGGTACCGTGTGACTGAGGCCAATTTGACTTAATCTGACAGACCCTCCCAGCCATCACCATTGGTTGAGCCACCCGGTTCCCGTGGTAAACTATGTTTCATGGCTAATGAAAACAAAAATATTAAAGAGTTAGTCTCGGATGATGATGACCCGACAGCAGAGCTTGAGATCCGGAGCTTTCAGGCTCCAGTAGACTCCGAAGACTTGCATGCCGACCGAGAATCCGACGCGCACACCTGCGGCCTTGGCGACTCTGACGACGCGGACATTCCCGGTCCCCAGACGATTCCGGAGTTGCAGTCCGACCTGAAGTCGCGCACGCGAACGATTGGACAGCTGCAGTATGACATCCAGCAATTGCGCTCCAAGTGGTTGGGACTGGAAGCGGAGATCAGTGCTCGCGAGGAGATTGTCAACAACCTGCTGAATGACAACGACACACTCACCAAAAAGGTTGGGCGTAAACACAACCTGCTGAAGAAACGCAGCGCCTCAATTAAGGCGCTCAAATCGGAAATTCGGCAACGCGAAGAAAACAGGTTGTTGCTGGAAGACAAACTCGCTACGCAAGCGCCGACCGATGAGGAAAGTGCCAGGTCTCGAGACGCTGCTGAGCGTGAACTTGAGGATGCTCTTACCGAGATCGAAACAGCTCATAGCGCAATGGCGGACACCGAAAAGCGACTGCAGCAACGTGACCAGGAATATGGTCAGCTTGAACAGCAGCTGGGCGAGCAGCTAGAGATGAGTGCCGAGCAGTCGACTGCTCTCGAGAAAGCGCAACTCGAACTGGAAGGAATGCACAAAGAGCTTGAATCAGCCACACAAGAGGAACAAAACCTCAATTCGGAAATAAATCAGCGCGATGACCTCGAGAACACACTTGAGCAAAAGATCACTGGCCTCGAAGAGCAATTGGGTTCACTCGGTTCCACAGAAGCGGAATATGCCGCGGAGTTGCAGGCGTCGAGACAGGAGGTTGCCCGGCTCAACCTCGAGCTCGAGACCGCTCTCCATCAGAGTGCGGCGCAAATTGCACAAACCCAAAAGACCACGTCCAGTGTCGTCAAGGAATTGCAGGCGCAGCTGGAAAAGACCGAGCAATATGCCGACTCTCTGCGCTTCAATCTGCAGGATAGTAATGACGCCCTGACCAAAGCCTCGAAACGAAGTGACACGCTCGGCAAGGAAGCCGCCACACTGGCAGCACGTAATGTTGAACAGGCCGTAGAACTTGATTCCGTAAACGCAGCCAATGAGGAATTGCTGGTTTCGATTGAGCAGCTTTCGGCCGACCAAGCGCAGGAACTGCGTACGTTGCGCTTCGAGTTGACAGAGGCACAGGACAGCGTCGCTCAAACGGGTGACATCAATACGCAGCTCGTCTCCGATCTCGTAAGCACACGCAGCTTCAAAGAAGAGCTGGAGCGGATGCTGATGCGTACCGAAGAAGACGCTCAAGATCGCATCACCGACCTCGAGCAGAAGGTGAAGCAACTCTCCGGCGCAGTGGAAGAATTCGAGCAGAAGCTAGATACAAAGAACACGGCTATTAATGTCCTGCTCGGCGAGCTGGCCAAGAAGTCCGAGCAATTGGAATCAATCGGTGAAATCGAAGAAGTCATTCAGGAAATTGACACTCGAATGTCGGAACGTTTCGACGAACAGGATACCGACGCAGCCGACCAACGCGGCCGTGCGCCCGTTACGGCAGATCGCGATCGAATAACACGCGTACTGATAGGCAATATCGGGGAACAGGAACTGCGCTTCCCGCTATTCAAGAAACGTCTGACGATTGGTCGGACGGCCGATAATGATATTCAGTTGAAGACCTCATTCATCAGTCGTCGACATGCCGTCGTGCTCACCGAGGGAGACGCGACGCGGGTGATTGATTGGGGCAGTAAAAATGGTGTCTACGTTAATGCCGAGCGGGTAACAGAGCGCTTCCTTGCCAACGGCGATATTGTGGCTGTCGGCAATGCGAAGTTCCGCTATGAGGAGCGCCCAAAGCGCGAAGCCTGAGCTTTTGTCGCTCTCACGCCAATGTGTGAGCGTAATCACGGACTTTATTTTCGTCCTCGATTAGGCTTTCCGTATTGACACGGAATCCAGTCATGACGATGCTGAGCACGGCCGCAGGGAAAGCGACAACTCGATCGAATACGCGGCCTCGTCGCCGTGAGAGCAGCCGCCTCGCGTCGCGCAGGATCTGGCTGCCGAAGCTCATTTACGATGCCCTTCCGTACTTTTACCTCGCATCCGGTCTGGCCGCGTTTTTTGCGACGCTGTACATCACCGAGTGGTTCTGGATCCTCCCCCACTCCGTACTTTTCTCCTTCGTCTGCCTCCACCTGGGTGTAATTGTTTATCGGCGCCGTCATCGGAAGACCACCACACCGGCTGACGACACGAACTAGCCAAGCTCGCCTTCACGCTTGACGTGAATTTCCACCTGCGCAACGATACGCGCCCCAGACATGAATCAGGCGCACTGTGTGAGTACAAAACCGTCAATCCTTAAACCGGTAATTCGCAAGGAAGTAGGACTTCTTGCCATCCTGCTTTTCTTCGGCCTTGTGCTGATGCCTGTTGGCATCTTCCTGATTGGCCAAAGCCTGTTCGGATCCTACGGCGGAAAAGGCTACGCAGAGTTTTTTGGCACGATCAGCGAGAAGATACGCACAGGCGATCGCGTCGCCTGGTTTCTGGTTCTCGCCCCTTACCTGGTCTGGCAATCTCTTCGCCTCATGGCGACAGCCTGGCGCCGTCTCGGACGGGCCCCACACAGCCCGGACTGATAGTCGCCCGGGCTCAGACTCCTCAAAATGTGAAGTGCGTCTCATTTTGAGCGCTGCGGCCACCGTCGCCGCACGGTATCCGGACGCAGCATGAGCCATTCTGTTATATGCTGGGAGCTGAAACGGCTTAAACGCGACGGCGACGGCGAAACTACTGGTTTACAAGACAATGATGGAGAAGATCAAAAGCTGGTTCATGGACCGGTTTCAAAGCACCAAGCCGGAACCACGGGATTTGCGTAAGGCAAGCTACCTGAAAGTGGCACGCCCGCAGAAACAGAAAGCGTCGCTAGAGGATCCCGAACCCAACATTGTCCAAATAGACCCCGAACTTCAGGGAAGTATCGAGTCTATCGGTCCTGGCAAGAACGTACTCATTCGAAATAGATTCGTTCGTGAGGAAACCGGGACGCATGAAACGCTGAAGATCCTCGACGACTCGATGATCGAAACCGGCGAAGAGCGTGGTATCGACCCCTACAACACTGGCGGATTCGATCGATCCAAGAAGTGGGATCAACGCTCCCGCGAGTAAGGCTGGGCCAACACCAAATAGCCGTGCTAATCTGCAGCTTCCCAAAACAGCTGAGACGGGCAGTCCTGTGACATTGCGTATTTCCTTTGAGCTTGATGAAGACGACCTCAAGCACTTTCGTTTGATCATGGATGATGCGCGTAAAGCGGCGGCCCGATTGGCGCCGGAAGACATCGTTGCCGGTGCCGAAGAACTGCTGAAAAGTGTCGGTGCCTCCGAGCAAGCACCGGGCTTCATTCTCGACCGGATTCACAAACTCAAACTTATGATCGATATGCTATCTGATATCGAGTGGCGACTACCGCATCAGGACGCAAGCCGCGTCCTCAATGCATTGGCCTATTTCTCGGAACCCGAAGACCTCATTCCCGACCATATTCCGGGCCTGGGGTTTCTCGATGATGCCATTATGATCGAACTGGTTGTTCGGGAACTGAAACACGAGATCGAGGCCTATCAGGATTTTCGCGATTATCGCACTCGCACGAAGCGCGAGCAGGGTGAGGGCGCGACTGTCAACCGACAGGGTTGGCTGACCGAACGGCGCAAATCATTGCAGTCTCGAATGCGCCGGCGGCGCAAGGGGCTGCCTGGCATCCTGAAATAGGCAGCAATCCGGCCAGTCAGGGCCAGTAGTACCAACCGGTCGCGACAAGACCCAGCCACATCGCGCCCTGCCCCCAGAACCGCAGGGGATGACTAATGACGAGCCCATAGAAACTTGCGGCCGAAACCGCGGTCATACCGAGGAACAGCGTGAAGCTGCTGAGCAACGGGCGAAACTCCGCTTGCAGACGCGGGTATTCATCGCCCAGCACCAGGACGACGATCAGAACGGCGGCCAGGCTAAACGCAATGGCAAAGCAAGACCCGAGAATGATCATGGTTACGGCGGTCAGTGGTCGCATTGATTATTTTCCACAACGGTACAAAAAAGTTTCTGAATGACAGAGATTATGACGAGTAGGCCCTTGATCAAAGGCCTCAAGCCAATTAGCCTAGCTTAAACTCGTGCGTCGCAGAATTGCCATTGGCAACTATGGAGAGAATTTTGAGAAAGACTTTGAATCGCCAATTTTCGTGGCTGAGTGCCGCAGTTGTCACTTTTCTGTCAGTTCAGGCCCTTGCAACGACATCCGCGGTCGAGCAGAACACGTTTCTCTTTCCGGAACAGCGCCACGAGAAGATCGGCGAACTCATCACGCAGTTTATTCAGAATTCGCACTATATGCACATAACTGTCGATGACGAATTATCGTCGCGAGTTATGGATGTTTACATCGAGGCACTCGATCGCAATCGCATGTATCTCCTCGACAGCGACGTGAAGTACTTCGAGGCCTACCGTTATCAACTTGATGACATCGTCAAGAGCAAGCCACTGGATCCGGTATTCGAAGTCTTTGAAGTTTATCAGACGCGTGTCCGCGAGCGACTGACATTCGCCCTGTCGCAGCTCGAAACCGAGCCGGATTACGCTTCGACCGACCAATACGAATTTGACCGAACAGAGTCGGCTTGGGCTGTCGACAGCGCGGAGCTCGATGATATCTGGCGCAAGCGCGTGGTGAATGATGCCCTGAACCTTGCGCTCGAAGATGAGCCATGGGAGAAGATCAGGGAGGTGCTTACCAAGCGGTACAAGGGTTTCATCAAGCGCCTCGACCAGGTCAATAACGACGACGTATTCGAACGCTTCATGAATGCCTTTGCACATGCGCTGGATCCGCATTCGAGCTACCTCTCGCCGCGCAATTCCGAGGAATATCGAATCCAGATGAGCCTGTCCTACTTCGGCATCGGCGCATCACTGCAAACCGAGGACGATTTTGTGAAGATCGTCGGCATCATCCCCGGAGGACCGGCCGCAATTGATGGAAAACTGCAGCCCAGTGACCGCATAACGGGTGTCGCGCAAGGGCTCGAGGGCGAAGTTGAGGATGTCATCGGCTGGCGCCTGGACGATGTGGTCGACCTGATTCGAGGTCCCGCCGACTCGGTTGTGCGCCTTGAGATCATTCCGGCCAACGCGCCGCCGGGAAGCCCGAAGAAGCTCATTAACCTGACCCGTGACCAGGTGAAACTCGAGGAGCAGGCCGCGAAGAGCGACATCGTCAAGATAGAGCGAGGCGGCCGCGAATGGTCCATCGGCGTGATCGACGTGCCGAGCTTCTACCGCGACTATCGGGCGCTCAGTAATGGCGACAAGAATTACACCAGCACAACGAAAGACGTAAAGCGCCTCATCGGTGAGCTTGAAGAGCAAGGTATAGACGGGCTCGTCATCGACTTGCGCGGCAACGGTGGCGGCCATCTCACGGAGGCAACTGCATTGTCGGGACTGTTCATCGACAACGGTCCGGTCGTACAGCTGCGAAATGCCAACGGGCGCATAAGCCGCCTTGATGATCCGGACCCGGTTGCCCGGGTAGCCTACAACGGACCGCTGGCGGTTCTGGTAAACCGTTTCAGCGCGTCAGCTTCCGAGATTTTTGCTGCAGCTATTCAGGACTATGAGCGTGGCGTCATCGTAGGCCAGCAGACCTTCGGCAAGGGAACCGTGCAGAACCTGTACTCGCTGGACCAGTACCTGAGGCCCGATGGTGACAAGGGATATGGCCAGCTCACACTGACTATCGGCAAGTACTATCGCGTAACCGGTGAGAGCACACAGCATCGTGGCGTCGACCCCGACATCGCGCTGCCCTCGGGTATCGATGCGGAACTTGTTGGCGAGAGCGTGCGAGACAGCGCCCTGCCCTGGGACACTGTACAGACCACGCGCTTCCGTGCCGGGCGACCACTCGACAGCACGATTGAATCGCTGACAGTCAATCACGTCGAGCGCTCCAAGGCTGACCCGAACTTCCAGTACCAGATGGACCTGATCCGTGCCGCAGAGTCAGTTCGATCGCAGACGACCGTCTCGCTGAATATCGACACGCGTCGCGCGGAACGTCAGTCAGATCTCGACAAGCGCCTCGAGCGTGAGAATGCTCGCCGGATCGCGCTTGATCTGGAGCCCATAGAAAGCCTCGATGATATTGCTCTCGAAGAGTTGCCGGATGTGCTGCTCGAGCAAGCTGCCGGAATCGCGGCAGACCTGGCGACTATGCGCCAAATCCCTCTGAAACCGGAGCGAACTGCACAGATCAAGCCCTGACGGGGGCATCTTGCAGCGTCAAATCGGGGTGTTATACTCGACTACAACACTCGGATACTCGCTTTTTTGCCGTTATACGCTTTGCCGCTACAATCGCGGCAACAGGAGACGCCATGGCAGGACGGTACTTGACGCCCTATTCAGGCAGGATTTTCGCGGTTTGCGTCGCGACCTGGCTACTAGTGTTGTCCCATGGTAACCCTGCGTTCGCGTCTTCGAACCTGCCGCCGTCCGGCGACAACCAGGACGGCACCCCGCCGGACGTTCCTGCCGATCAGCTGCATGCGTCAATAATTGATCATGAATTCGGCTCCGAGGATACGGCGGATGAACGAGTCGATGACGCCGACGTCCCCTTGGTACCGGCCAACTACCTGACACCCGAGGCCGAGTCCGCACTGCGCAGACTATTCCAGGACGGCATTGAACAAGGCACTGAGCCGGCGCCTGACGTAGAAACTACGGTGGAGGAAGACGAGCCGGCGACGATCAAGGCGCGCGTGCCTGGCGTATCCGATGGTGCCCTGAAACGGTACAAGAGAAACATGTACCGGCGGGATATCTGAAACCCGGTCAGCGGCTCAGGACTTTCGCAATCCCGAAGTAATTCTGGCCGAGCAGATTGGCGTCCGAGCGATGAACAACTTCATTTGCGTCAATCGCAAAGACGGTTGAGACCGTCGCCGGTATTGGCACGGCATCGTCATCGTGACGAAACTGCGCGCCGTCACTTATCAACTTGGCACGTTTCCGCAACATTCCTACCGTACCCGACTGGGCGCTTTCCGCACTCATTCGCTGCTTAAGTCGCTTCAGCAGAAAGTCACAGTCCTTCTTGCTGCCATAGTTGACTGCCCCGACGCTCTTCTCACCGGCTTCTTTTGCCAGCTGAACCAGAGCATCTTCTTCGAAATGCAAGTACAGCTGTTGGGCGAATGCGAGAATCATGAAATTGATCGAGCGCTTTGCCGCTATATCGAGCCCCTGGTGGTCCGGCGGCTCACGATGCTCGAGAGCTTCCAGCTCACTTAGCAGCTCCTGTTCCTTGCGATGCGTTGTCTCGATGTCGGATTCAATCTCCGCGATCTCGGCTTCGACGGAGCGACCACCAAACAGCTTCTTAAAGCCGCCCATCGTCGTCAGCACTTTCTGTGCGGACAACAACCTGTCCTCCAACAGCTGCAGCGCCACACGTCGCTCGCCGACGCGATTCTGGATTTCCTCCGCTTTTTGCGCGAGCTTCTGGTTCCAGCCCTCGAGCACCTTGCAGTGCACCCGCTTCTCTCTCTGCTGTTTCAGTTCCTCGGCGAATCGAAGGACCTGCCTTTGACAATGCAATGACATCGCCCGCAACTGGTAGAAAGCAACGACGTTGTACATCCAGTCCGGGTCGAGCAGCAGGTTCTCCAGGTGCTGTAACTGCTGTTGGACGCGTGCCGTTGCGCCCTGGTGATGCTTGACGCGATCCTGTAATTCGTACTTCTCGTTGCGAAGTTCCGCGAATTCCTTCTTCAATTCCGCACGGTTGCGGAAAAGATCGACAAGCTTGTCGGCCTCATGCGTATCCGTCGCATCATTCTTGAAGATTGTCGTCAAACTCGCCAATACAGGATCTCTTAACATAATATAGCTCGGGCGGACGTGCACCGAACCTGATCAGGCGTTAATGATGACAATTGACCGGCTGTTAAGCTCTGACTGAATCGACACTTTGAGAAACCCGTAAATCGGAGTCTATTGTCGATCGAGCACAAGGTGACCGCTATCGGAAAGGTATTCCAGCCATTTGTTGAGAATACTGTTGCGCTGCCACCGCAAGTCGAGCTCACTGCGATGTTCGCGAACAAACTGCCGGAGGGCCGCGTGACGTTGATCCTGGCCGATCGCCATAGCCTCTGCCAGCTGCCCGTCGAGATAAACGCGAATCGTCATGTCAGGATCGACAAGCAGGCCGTCGTCAGTTTCGAAGTGATACGTCAGGGACAGGGTTACCGTATACCGACAGCGCTCGAGAACCTCGACATGCAGATCACAGGCCCCCGCGACGCGGGATCGAAAGCAGCCATCCAGCCGCGCAACCTCGGGTATCAACCTCAGTAGCCGCAAATAATTACTCTCGTACAGCGCCATGAGACCGACGAAGCTACCTCGCTTCAGTATGGTCTGCGGAACAAGATGTGTATCAAGCATCATGGGTCAAATATAGCATGCAAATAGCGCGAATTATCAGGGTCGTACCCTGCGCTCGACACCGGTAATCTCCAGGATTCGGCTGGAAATCTCCTCGATGGAAAACTCGGTTGTATCGACATACGGGATGCCGTAGCGGCGAAATATCTTCGCTGACTCTCTCAGCTCGAATCGCACTTGTTGTGCCGAAGCGTACTTACCCATAGGTCGACGCTCCTTGCGTATCTGCTGCAAGCGAGTTGGCGAAATCGTCAAGCCGTAAAGTTTCTTCTTTTGCGCCAACAGTATGCCGGGCAGCTCACCGATCTCCAGCTCTTCGTCGGTAAGCGGATAGTTTGCGGCATAGACCCCATATTGCAGTGCAAGGTACAAACAGGTGGGAGTCTTGCCGGAACGTGAAACACCAACAAGAATGACATCTGCCATATCGTAATTGCGACTGACCCCCCCGTCGTCATTAGCCAGTGCAAAGTTGGTCGCTTCGATGCGCCTCATGTACGCATCTATGTCGCTCATGCCATGAGCGCCACCCAGCGCGAACGTCGGAGACTCCCCCAACTCCGAGGATAGTGGCTCGAGAAAAGCATCGAACATATCGAGATGCAGGCCTCTCGCCGCTTTGACGATTGCCCGCAGTTCGGGCTGTACCAGTGTGGAGAAAACGATGGGTTTCAGGACGTCATTCTCACTGGCGGCATTTATCGTCCGCACCGCTTCCCTCGCCTTGTCTTCGCTATCTATAAATGGCAAAGTCATCTGTCGAAATTTCTGTCCGGCAAATTGCGAAATAAGACTGTGTCCAAGCGCCTCGGCCGTGACACCGGTCTGATCCGAAAGAAAAAATACGGCGCGTTCAACCATTGGTAGGATTCTCCATTTCCTGCCGAAGAACACAAGGGAGACTGTCTTGGAGCCATATGTCCTCAAGCTCGAAGAGCTTGGCATGGAAGACGTTGAGATCGTCGGCGGAAAGAACGCGTCACTCGGTGAAATGATCAGCAACCTCAGTGAACTTGGTGTCTCGGTGCCAGGTGGGTTTGCAACAACCTCAGCCGCCTACAGGGATTTTGTCGCGGACAGCGGTCTCGACAAGAAGATCAACGCGGTTCTCGATAATCTCGATGTCGACAATATCCCGGCGCTGAACAGCGCCGGGAATACAATTCGCACCTGGATCCTGGAGACGCCCCTTCCCGACAAGCTGATGGAAGCTGTCCGGACGTCCTGGGAAGAGATGAGCGGCGGCAAGGATATAGCGGTTGCCGTGCGTTCTTCAGCTACGGCTGAAGACCTGCCTGAAGCCTCGTTCGCCGGACAGCAGGAGACATTTCTTAATGTTCGGGGGCTCGACAACCTGGTAGAGGCAATGCACCAGGTGTTTGCATCGCTGTTTAATGATCGCGCGATTGCCTATCGGGTTCACCAGGGATTCGATCACAGCCAGATCGCGCTATCGGCGGGCGTACAAACCATGGTCCGCAGTGACGTCGGAGCTGCGGGCGTGCTGTTCACACTCGACACGGAAACCGGCTTCCGTGACGCCGTATTTATCACCGCATCGTATGGCCTTGGCGAAACGGTTGTACAAGGTGCGGTAAACCCGGATGAATTCTATGTCTTCAAGCCTGCGCTGAAGACCGGCAAGCATCCGGTGCTGCGAAAGAACCTGGGCAGTAAGGCCATCAAGATGGTCTACAGCGATGACCCAACACCCGGCAAGACAGTTCAGACCGTGGATGTTGATGAGAGAGACAGGCAGACATTTTCGATTAGCGACCACGACATCATAGCCCTCGCGAAGATGGCGGTGACCATTGAAGATCACTACGGACGCCCCATGGACATCGAATGGGGCAAGGACGGCAACGACGGTAAGCTGTATATCCTGCAGGCCCGCCCCGAAACCGTACAGAGTCGCAGCGGCAGGACTATTCAGCGCTATACCCTGAAGGGGCACTCGGACGTCGTCATCGTTGGGCGCAGCATTGGCCACAAGATAGGCGCCGGGAAGGCGAAGGTCATTCGTTCAGTGGCGGAAATGGACCGTGTGCAGCCTGGTGATGTGCTGGTCTCCGATATGACCGATCCGGACTGGGAGCCCGTCATGAAACGGGCTTCAGCTATCGTAACCAACCGCGGCGGCCGCACATGTCATGCGGCCATTATCGCAAGAGAACTGGGAATTCCCGCGGTCGTTGGCTGCGGCAATGCGACAGAAGTGATTACCGATGGCATGGAGGTAACCGTCAGCTGCGCAGAAGGCGATGAGGGCTTCGTCTATCGGGGCAACCTTGAGTTCGAGCAGACGTTGATCGAGTTGGACTCGTTGCCCGATATCCCGGTCAAGATCATGATGAACGTTGGCAATCCGGATCGCGCCTTCGACTTTGCCGCCATTCCGAATCGAGGCGTCGGGCTGGCAAGGCTCGAGTTCATTATCAACCGCATGATTGGCGTACATCCGCAGGCACTGCTGGAGTACGATCAGCTCGATGAAGAGACCCGCCAGGCGGTCGACGAGCAAATGGCAGGCTACCAGGAGCCTGTCGAGTTCTTCGTTGAGAAGCTGGCTGAGGGCGTCGCAACGATAGCGGCGGCATTCGCGCCGGAACCGGTTATCGTTCGACTCTCCGACTTCAAGTCTAACGAGTACGCCAACCTCATTGGCGGCGAAAAGTATGAACCGGACGAAGAAAACCCGATGCTGGGCTTCCGCGGCGCAGCCAGGTACTTATCGGACAGCTTCCGCCCCTGTTTTGAACTGGAATGCCGAGCCTTGCGGCGAGTGCGCAACGACATGGGCCTCACCAATGTGCAGGTCATGATTCCTTTTGTGCGCACGGTGCAACAGGCGAAAGACGTCATTGACCTTATGGCCTTGAATGGCCTCGAGCGAGGCAAAGACGACCTGAAAGTCATCATGATGTGCGAATTACCAACCAATGCCCTGCTCGCCGACCAGTATCTCGACCATTTCGATGGTATGTCTATCGGCTCAAACGATATGACGCAGCTTACGCTGGGCCTGGACCGAGACTCGGCGCTTGTTGCGGACACGTTCGACGAACGCGACGACGCTGTCAAAGCATTGCTGGCAATGACGATATCTGCCTGCAAGCGACGCGGTAAATACGTTGGTATATGCGGTCAGGGCCCATCCGATCACCCGGACCTGGCGCGCTGGCTGCTTGACCAGGGAATAGAGAGCATGTCGCTCAACCCCGATACAGTTATCGAGACCTGGATGTTCCTCGCGGGTAAAACCGTCTGATTAGAAGCGGTCGTAACGCGAACGACGCTGCCAGCGCACGCGCGGCAACCAGATGCCGAGAAAAATACCTATAAGCAGCACCAGCGCTCCTGCCATGAACCAGTAGCGCGTCGTCTGACTCGACAACTGACGGTTTTCCTGTTCGAGTGTATCGGCCTTTATTTGCGCCGCCGCAAGCTGATCCATCAGTGACTTATTCTGAGAATCGATTGCCAGTACGTTGGCCGCCGTGCGCTTTATTTCGGCGAGCTCTTTCTCGACAGCGGCTTTTTCACGCTCCAGCTTGGCAATCTGTCGATTCGACGAATCGTACTCGGCTTTGACGGCCTTCATCTGAACGTCCAGCGAGCTGCCGCGGGATGTCGCGCTGGTCAACTGACCGGTAAGATTCTCGAGTTGTTCGCGCGCGCTCGGCTCGTTCATCAGGTAACGGCTGAGAACCCAACCCTCGGTGCCGCCGGGGGTGCGCACGCGTGAATAGCCGGACTCGGAGTCCCGCTCCAATACTTCGAGGCGCAGTCCGCTATCGACCATCAGCTGGATCGCATTGCTTGTACTGGGACCGGATCGCAGCGTGATTTCAAACTGGTCGCTAACCCACGCGGGCGCTGCCAAAACTACCGAGCTGAACAGCAGCCCGCAAATACAGGCAATCCTTACTATTTTTTTCATCGATCTCTCGTTAGGGACCCGGCCCGAAAAAACGCAACTATAAGCCAAGGTCGTTATACCTGCCAGCGACAATGCAGCCATCCTAGTCGCTGATTGGCGACAGGCTTGAAACATTCTGTTCCCAATTGCCACCATCGAACGGAGTAATCTGGATAGACGCAACGGTGTCATGGTCGAGGCAGTTGACGTTGACGCTGATGCCATGCGGGTGGGACCGGGGCACATAGAAGGATTTCACCCCGCAATTCCGGCAGAAATGGTGTTTTGCGACGCCGGTATTGAAAGTGTATGTCTGAATGTCATTTTCGCCCTGCAACAATCTGAATGCGTCCGCCGTAACCAGCAGGTGCAGAAAGCCAGACTTCTTGCAGATGCTGCAATTGCACTCATCTGCGGCGATATCGGATGGCGCATCGACTTCAAAGCGCACTCGCCCACAGTGACAGCCGCCCGTATGCGTCGTCAAAACTTCTGCTATTTCACTTTTTGCCATACAACCACCAGGTTATTCGAAGGAACGGCGTACAAGCCCGATCTCCGCAGCCCGTGTTCGGCGCAGGCCTGGTCAAGATCCTCGAGATCCCGAATACCCATCGCCGCATGCCGCGATCGCAAGCTGGCGTCGAAGCGCGCATTGCTCGACGTATTGAACTGCCCGAAATGACGAAAAGGACCATAGAGACAAAACACTCCCCCCATCCTCAACACCCTGCCAACCAGTGCCAGCATTTTGATCACCGCATCGAAACTCATGATATGCGCCGTATTCGCAGAATACACGGCGTCATACCTTGCGCTGATACTCGCCCGCGATACATCGAGCGATATCGGCGCGAGAACGTTCGCCAGGCCAGCTTCGGCAAGCCACGCTATGATGCCAGCGTGATTTTCGTCAAGGTCACTCGTCTGCCAGTGCAGGTGCCCCAGCCGGGATGCAAAGTGGACGGCATGCTGGCCCGTACCCGAACCAATTTCCAGCACCTCGACACATCCCTGAAACTCGTGACGTAGAATCTCGAGAATTGGTGCCGCATTTTTCTCCGCAGCCTCGGACCACGGCTTGTCAGCTATTGGTCGCACGCGCGTCAAGTACCGCCGAATCGAACAGCTTGTCCCGATACCAGGCGAGCTCCTCAATCGAATCGCGAATATCCGAAAGCGCCAGGTGCGCCGACTCCTTGAAGAATCCGTTGGCGACCGTCGGGGCCCAATGCTGGGCGAGTATTTTCAGCGTACTGACGTCCAGGTTCCGGTAGTGAAAGAAGCTCTCGAGTTCCGGCATTTCCCGCGCGAGAAAACGCCGATCCTGGCAGATGCTGTTGCCGCACATTGGCGATACGCTATCGTCTACCCACTCATGCAGGAAAGCCAGCGTTTCAGCCTCCGCATCGGCAAGAGTGACGTCGCTCTCAAGCACTCTGGCAACGAGTCCGGAGCGGCCGTGCTGGCGTGTATTCCAATCGTCCATACCATCCATGCGCTCCTGCGCCTGCCAGATGGCCCGTACGGGACCCACTGCCAGTTCATTGAGATACTTGTCCGTCACGATTGTGGCGATCTCTATAATCGTATCGTGCTGGGGATCAAGCCCGGTCATCTCGAGATCGATCCAGATCAGGTTGCTTGAACGATCAACTTCGCTCATCGACATTTTATTTTTCCAAGGCAATCGAGCGGCGTAGTTTACATGTCTTGGGTGTGCAAGGCTGCCCGCCAGGCTGCATACTGCCACCCATGAGTGTCTCCAGAGCTACTGTGATTGCGACTTACAGCCGTCGTATGCGGGTTAGTCTCGCGAATGGCGAGAAAGTTGATGCCCGGATCAAGGGAAAACAACTAAAACCCGTCTGTGGCGACAGGGTCGAGGTCGAGCCCATCAGCAATGAGTCTGACTGGCTGATCACGGCTGTAGCAACGCGGGACAACGAACTAACGCGGCCTAACATGCGTGGGCAGACCGAGATTCTGGCCGCGAACATCGACTACCTGGTCGTCGTCGCCGCGGCAGAACCCAGGCCCGACTGGTTCATCGTCGATCGGTATCTGTGTGCAGCCGAACTCATGGGCATTGGCGCCGCTGTCATCTACAACAAGCTTGACCTCAAAACGGACACCACCGTCGCCGAACAAGAGCTCACGAACTATACGAAGGCCGGCTACGATGTTGTTCGGTGCAGCGCCATAGATGGCACCGGTGTCAACGAGATCGCCAGCCTGCTTAATGAGCACTGCGCGATTATTGTCGGACAATCCGGTGTCGGCAAATCAAGCCTTATTAACCGCCTCATCGGCGACGACAAGCAGCGTACCTCTTCTATCTCCGACAAGACTGGCGAAGGTCGCCACACGACCGTGAACTCCGAAATGATCGACCTGCCTGATGGCGGCTCCGTGATCGACTCACCCGGCGTACGCGACTATGCGCCAGCTCTGGAATCCTCCGCCGCCGCGGCACTGGGCTTCCGGGAAATCACGCAGGCGGCACAGCAATGCCGGTTTTCAAATTGCAGGCATCTGCGCGAGCCCGGCTGCGCCGCTAAGGCGGGCGTTGAAAATGGCACGATCAGCGCGCGTCGCTACGACAGCTATAAACGCGTCATTAACCTGACCGAACAGTTGTCCGAGAGTCGCTACTGATGAAACGCTAGCCGGGCGGCCAACCGAGCGACCTGCCTCCGAGGAGGTGCAGGTGTATGTGGAAAACGGTTTGTCCGGCGGCCTCGTTGCAATTCATCACCGCGCGATACCCTTCTTCAGAGAAGCCTTCCTGGGCGGCAATGTCTTTAGCAGCCGCATAAAGGCTGCCGATCAACGAGTGATCTTCTTCGCCAATGTCATTGATCGTGGCGATGTGTTTGCGGGGGATGATAAGCACATGGGTCGGTGCTTGCGGGTTGATGTCCCTGAATGCGATCGCCGCGTCGGATTCGTAAATCACGTCGGCCGGGATGTCGCCCCCTACTATCTTGCAGAACAGGCAGTCTTTGTTAGCCAAGAATCTCTCCTTCTAATCAACGGCCCGGCGTCCGAAAAACGCGTGCGAGAGCGTACCGCCGTCCACGTATTCAAGCTCTCCGCCGAGCGGCACGCCGTGCGCAATGCGACTGGCCTGCACTGATTGTTGTGCCGCCAGTTCGGCAAGGTAGTGCGAAGTCGCGTCGCCCTCTACGGTCGGGTTGGTCGCTATGATCAGTTCCTTCACCTCGCCTTGGGCCAGCCACTCATCCAGCCTCTGCAGGCCAAGCTCATCCGGCCCGATACCGTCCAGCGGTGAAAGATGCCCCATCAAGACGAAGTAATGTCCGCGAAATCCAGTCGCATCCTCGATAGCCATGACATCAGCCGGGGATTCGACCACGCAGAGCTGCGTTGCGTCTCGGCCACTTGCCGAGCAAATCGAGCACAAGTCGTGCTCAGTGAACATCCTGCATCGACTGCAGTGACCAATGCCGGCGACCGCATCGGCAAGCGCGCTGGAAAGTCCGCTGGCACCTTCCCTATCTCGCTCAAGCAGGTGGAACGCAATGCGCTGGGCGGACTTCTGGCCGACGCCGGGCATACAACGAAGCCCGTCAATCAGGCGAACCAACAGGGGTGAATAGGACATCGTCAGTGAGACCCTAGAACGGCAGCTTCATCCCGGGCGGTAATCCCAGGCCTGCCGTCATGCCTGAATACTTTTCCTTAACGGTCTGCTCGACCTTGCGGATTGCATCATTAAAAGCGGCGGTAACCAGGTCTTCGAGCATTTCCTTGTCGTCACCCACGAGCGAGTCGTCTATTTCGATCCTCTCAACCTGGTGCTGACAGGTCATCGTGATGCGCACCATACCGGCGCCAGACTCTCCGCTTACCGTTATCGACGCCATCTCTTCCTGCGCCTTCTTCATGTCGGCCTGCATCTGCTGCGCCTGCTGCATCAACTGACCGATTCCACCCTTCATACCTGTTCTCCCAACATCCCGTTCAGTCCGATTGCGACGGACTAATTAATTCGATGCTGTCCGTCTTCAATTCAGCGCCAAACATGTTCTTCATGGCCTGTACGTTCGGATCCGCCTCCAACTCCTGTCGAGCCGCCTCCAACTTCTCGTCCGCCATGCGCGATTCCTGCTGCACAGGCGTCTCAATTGCCTCTGCACCCATGGTCACGTCGACAACCAGCGTCTCACCAAAGTGCTTTGACAGTGACTCAGCCAGCGTATTTTTTCGTGATTTTGTCAGCAATGACTCGGACCTGGGGTCCAGCCCCAGGTATAGCGTATTGCCTTCGCGTCGCCGAAACGCGCAGTTGCTGGCCAGCAGCCGTAAGGTCCCGGCAAGACCAAGCCTTGCAACCAGCTGGCTCCAGTCTGGATCATGCCACTCCTCGGATGCCGACGGCTTCGCGCCGGCGGCTGTATCTTTGGCCGCCGGCGCGGGCTCCGGACTTTTCTTTCCGGGCCGCATCGGGGTTGTTTGTCCACCCGCCGGTGTCGCCGCCGATTCTCCAGTCGCCGGTCGAAAAGCGATCATTCGCAGCAGCGTCATCTCGGTGCCGCTGCGTGGGTCGGGCGCGAGATGTAAGTCCCGTCGTCCCGTCACGGCAATCTGATAAAAAAGCTGCACATCCGACGGCGTCAACGCTTCGGCGAGTGACGCGATTTCCTGCTCGCTGATTTCGTCTTCGCTGTCACAGGTACCGACGAGCTGATAGACCGCAACGCGCTGCAAATCACGAGCTAGATCTTCCAGCAGGCGTGCATAGTCGGGAAACTGCTCGTCGATCTCACGAATCGCGTCGATCAGGCCCTTTGCATCGTTACCCGCCAATAGCTGGGTCAGCCGGGAAATATGATCACGATCGATCGTCCCGAGCATCAGCGCAACCTGGCTCTCGTCGATCTTGCCCCCGCAGTAAGCGATTGCCTGGTCCAGCAGGCTTAGCGCATCGCGCATGCTGCCGTCCGCAGCACGCGCCAGCAAGGCCAGCGCCGCTGGATCGACATCGACAGCCTCGGCCTCACAGATGTACGCAAGCCGGTCGGAAATCAATCGCGGCGTCATGCGCTTCAGGTTGAATTGCAGGCAACGCGACAGGACCGTGGCCGGCAGCTTTTGCGGGTCCGTGGTCGCCAGCAGGAACTTCACGTGCGGCGGCGGTTCTTCCAGCGTTTTCAACAACGCGTTGAACGAGCTCTTTGACAGCATGTGCACTTCGTCGATCAGGTACACCTTGTAGCGGCCCCGCGCTGGCGCATACTGGACGTTGTCGAGCAAGTCGCGCGTGTCGTCGACCTTGGTCTTCGACGCCGCATCAACCTCGATAAGATCGACGAAGCGACCCTCGTCGATCTCGACGCAGGCGCTGCAGGTGCCGCAAGGCTGGGACGTGACGCCCTTCTCGCAGTTCAGCGCCTTGGCCAGAATTCGTGCGATCGTGGTCTTGCCGACCCCGCGCGTTCCGGTGAACAGGTAAGCGTGATGCAGCCTGCCCGACTCAAGTGCATTGACCAGGGCCTGGAGAACGTGCTCCTGGCCTACCGTGTCCGAGAAGTCTTTCGGCCGCCATTTCCGGGCCAGGACGAGATAGCTCATAAATCTTCAGCCGCCTTCAGGGCGTTTTGAGGATTGGACAGTGTATCGTAAGTGGCCCGCGCCAGCCGATTCCCGGCACCCGGCATCACCGCTACCGTTGCTCCCTTCCGGGCCTGGCGGAATTCACGGCTGACCGTCGCGAGAAAGCCGACGCGGACCGCCGGGGATTATCGCCGCTAGTCCACCGCAACACAAACCTGTTATTAGCCCCAGAGGTGACGGTCTTTTTCGATGACCTGCGACGAAGAACCCACGATGAGCGGATCGGGGCCATGCAGGACCTTCGCATCCTTGCCAGGGTAGTCGAGATGGGAGAGAAAATGCTGCATGCAGTTCAGCCTGGCGCGTTTCTTGTCATCAGACTTGATAATCGTCCAGGGCGCATCGGCCGTATCTGTATAGAAGAACATCGCCTCTTTGGCATCCGTGTACTCGGACCATTTGCCCTGGGATTCCTTGTCAACTGGACTGAGCTTCCAGTGTTTGAGGGGATCGCCCTCTCGTTGCACGAAGCGGCGCTCCTGTTCCTCGTGCGTCACTGAGAACCAGAACTTGAACAGACGAATCCCGGAGCGCACGAGCATGCGTTCCAGGTCAGGGACCATACGCATGAATTCGAGATACTCCTGCGAGTCGCAAAACCCCATGACGCGTTCAACGCCCGCGCGGTTGTACCAGGAGCGGTCGAAGAAAACCATCTCGCCCTTGGTTGGCAGATGCGACACATAACGCTGGAAATACCATTGGCCTCGCTCACGATCGGTCGGCTTCTCGAGCGCCACAACCCTGGCTGCACGAGGATTCAGGTGCTCCATGAATCGCTTGATCGTGCCGCCCTTGCCAGCTGCATCGCGACCTTCGAAAATCACGACGATCTTCTCGCCTGTCTGCTTGACCCAGTTTTGCACTTTCAGCAGTTCAACCTGCAGCTCTTCTTTGTGCTTTTCGTAGACGGCCTTACGGATTTTCGTCTTGTACGGGTAAGTGCCGTTGCGGAACAGATCTTTGACCTTCTCCGGGTCGTGCCGCATAGAGCTGAATATGTGCGCAGGAGACTCCACCTCGTGCACCTGATCCCCGTTGGGCATGGAAACGACAGTCTTGGGATTACTCTTATTCGTGTCAGTCATGATCGCACTCGCAAAAAGGCCAATATTTTCCGTATATTATGCCGCTATATCCGAGACAAAAATACGGAAAACTGCCTATATTTCTTTTCATGCCCGGGCGACGACTCGAGCCTCTGTCCGGGGCATCGCGAAGTGCTCCCGGCCGCTGTGAGTCACGCCAAAAAACGCATGAACTCTCAGCGCACGGCCTGGCTAATTCGTTCGGGTACTTTTTCCAAACGTTACAATCGCTTCAATCCGCTCGTCACCGCGCTCAACGACCACACTGCCTTTTTGCCCGGGCTTTGCCTCTCGCAGCACGTACATCAGGTCATAGATATCGCGGATCTCGTGACCCAATAGCTCGATAACCCGATCGCCGCGCAACAGCCCCGCCATATCCGCCGGTCCGCCAGCGCGAACTCCTGCCAGCAGCATACCGGTCTTGTTATCCGGCGCTCCGGTGTAATCGGGGATGGTACCGAGTGATGCACCGTAACCGCGGACATCTCCCTCTGGTGCTGGCGCTTCCGACTCTTTGTAAGTGAGCCCATCGATTCCGGTCAGGTCAGCGACAAGATTGGCGACCAGGTTCGCGATTCGGGCTCCGCCGGCGGCATTAATAAATTCGACGTCATCCGAAGGCTTGTGATATTCCTCGTGCGCGCCGGTAAACAGATGCAGCACCGGCACACCAGCCGCATAGAATGGTGTTTGATCGGAGGGACCATAGCCACCACCACCGAGCTGGCAGCCAATTTTCAAATCCGCGCAAGCCGGTTGCACAAGGTCACTCCACTCCTCGGCCGACTCGCCGCCTAATATGGCGACGCGGTTATCGCGAAGTCGCCCGACCATATCCATATTCAGCATCGCAACGAGGCCGGCAGGAGCCGTTCCAGGCAATGAGTTCTTGGCCAACTCACTCGAACCAAGCAGGCCAGACTCCTCCCCTGTAAACGCGACAAATACAACATCGCGTCTCAAGTCATCACTGCGCGCGGTGAGTAAGCGTGCCGCTTCGAGCAAAGCCGCTGTTCCCGATGCATTGTCGTCAGCACCATTGTGTGGCTCTTTGCTATCCGGCTGCAGGGAACCGGGCCCGCCGAATCCGAGATGATCGTAGTGGGCACCGACGAGTACGGCACCGGCGAGCCGCTCTTTGGCGGTCAAACGACCAACGATGTTGTCGAGCGGCTGCGTGTGACCAATGAGGTCCGTCGTAATGACCGCATCTTGATCACTGGCGAGCAGGCGCTGCGCCCATGTTCGCTTTATCACGGCCACGGGCATGCCCGCATCGCCCTGGTTGTCAGCACGCACCGCTGGCAATGGTGGTTCTTCGATCTGATCAACGAGAGGAAGGTCCGCGACCAGCAGAGCGACCGCGCCGTGTTCACGCGCTGCAAAAGCCTTGTACCGTATGTCGCCGAGGCGGCGCTGCAGATCTTCATTCTCGAAAACACCGTCTTTCGGCGTGTAACGACGCACGAGTACGATTTTCCCTTCGACATCGAGCCCTTCGTAGTCGTCAATATCATTTTCTTCTGACGCGATACCCCAGCCCGCGAAGACAACGGGTGCCGAAACAGCGGCACTTGCTGAATAACCGGGAATCATGAAATCTTCGCCCGAGAGCTGCTCACCGTCCAGACGCAATAGCGTCGCCGGGCCATTCTCGACAGACACGACGGCGTTAAAACGCTGCCGATATCCGCCTGCTTCTCCGGCCGGCTCGAGACCGATTGCCATAAACTGCTGCTCAAGCCAGTCGGCAGCATCGGCCAGACCCTCACTTCCTATCCCACGACCGCCACGGGCGTCGTCGGCCAGCCAGCGCACATCGGCGAGGTAACGATCAGCCGCACGCGCCTCGGTTTTGCCGCCTTTGGAATTCCAGCTGGCCACGTAAACATCTGTTTCACCTGGCTTACCCTGGTTGCGGTTCGAGCCGAAGGCCAATGACTGACCGTCCGGCGAAAACATTGGAAAGCCGTCAAATCCTTCGGTGTAGGTAATGCGTTCCAGCCCCGTGCCATCCACATTCACGGCGAAGATGTCGAACTCGCGGCCCTGCGGGTCGTGGTGATTCGTCGAGAACAAAATGCGATCCCCGGCCGGGAATAAGTATGGAGCGAAGTTTGCTCCACCGAGATAAGTCACCTGCCGCGCATCTGACCCATCGGCATTGGCAACCCAGATCTCAAGTGCGCTGGGACGTACAAGGCCTTCCATCAGAAGCGCCTGGTAGTCTTCGAGCGCCTGACCCGTCGGTCGCGATGCCCGCCACACGATCTTGCTGCAGTCCCGTGAGTAAAACGCGCCACCGTCATAGCCCGGCGTCTCGGTCAAACGTGAAACGTTCGAACCATCCGCATCCATGCGATACAGGTCCAGGTCGCCATCTCGCGTCGACGTAAACACGATCGACCCATCCTGCGAACACACGGTAGCCTCGGCATCATAGAAATTTGTATCGGTTAGCGCCTTGATATCAGTACCGTCGGGTGCTGCCGAATAGATCTGGTAAGTGTTGTAGATGGGCCAGACGTAACCGCGCGAGCGATCAGGTGTCGCAGGACAGGCCTCACCCGCAACATGCGTCGACGAATAGATCACGCGCTCGCCATCGGCCGTAAAATACCCGCACGTGGTTCGGCCGGTACCGGTGGAAACCAGCGTCAGGCTCGCAGGATCGCTGATCGGCATGCGGAACATCTGGTCACAAGCATACGGGCCGTGTGTGGACTGGAAGATAAGCTCCGAACCATCTGGCGACCAATAGGCCTCAGCATTCTCGCCGCCAAATGTCAGCTGACGGACGTCGGAAAAATGCACCTCGCGTTCATCATGAAGTGTGCCAGCAGCGCTACACAGCGGGGCAAAAAGCAAGAACGCAGATAAGGTGATCCAGGATAGGTGGTTACGCAAGACAGAAACCCTCAATTTTTATTTTGGTTGGCGGGAAGCCATTATCGCCGATTGTCGGCCCCACATTCCATTCTTCGCGACATGATTCGAATCTCTCACCTGGAAAACAAAAAGGGCCCAAAGGGCCCTTTCTGCATTTATGGCGGAGCAGCACGTCCGGAGCGAACCGCGCTCTGCGAGGGTCTCGGAGTCAGACAGCCGCCGCCCTGGCGAACTCCCGATACGAGACCATTCGCTGCAGCCCCTCATCCCACAGGCAACATCGGAAGGACGCCCTGATGTCCTTTAGCGAGAGCGTTATTGTCACGGGCGATTGAAGCTCTGGAATTGCCTCCATAGCTTCG
>RCNG010000142.1_pt1 | contig 28483 bp, 28 predicted proteins | sample 2041371 | NCBI WGS metagenome assembly RCNG01 (sample SAMN09708227, study PRJNA481090) | Marine sediment metagenome, whole genome shotgun sequencing project. | biome: marine sediment; feature: ocean; material: sediment; isolation source: Sewage treatment plant 1 marine sediment (STP1) ... | reverse complement strand
TCGGACGAGCGCGACCGAGTCTTCGTCCAGGCCGGACGAGGCAGTCTTCACCTCGACTCCAAGTTCCTGGGCGCGCTCAAGCACGTCCTTGGACTCCAGTCCAAGGTCTCGTGCGAGCTCGTAGACCCGTTGCTTCGCCACTCAGTTCTCCTCGTTCTCGTCCTCGACGGCAGCCACGGGGACGGTCTCGTCCGCCTCGGCCGGCTCGGGCGCTTCTTCAGTTTTGATTTCGGGGTCGGCCTCGTCCTCAGCCGGAGTATCGGCTTCCGTCTCGACATCCTCCGCAACACTCTCGTCGGCGACGACCTCTTCGGTGGGGGTATCTGTCGCAGGAACGCCCTGCTCTTCCTCTTCTTCGAGGTCGAGGCCGAGATCCTGGCTCTCGGATCGGATGTCGATCCGGTAGCCGGAGAGTCGTGCGGCGAGTCGGGCGTTCTGGCCCTCTTTGCCGATGGCAAGGGACAGCTGATGGTCCGGCACCACGACTTCAGCAGTACGTTCGTCCTCGTCGATACGCACGTCTTTGACGCGTGCGGGGCTCAATGCTTCAGCAATGAAACTCTCTGTGTCGTCGCGCCACTCGACGATGTCCACCTTCTCGCCGCGAAGCTCGTTGACGACCTGTCGGACACGAGAGCCTCGTGCGCCCACACATGCACCCACGGGGTCGACATTCGGGTCGTTCGACGCGACGGCGATCTTCGTGCGATGACCGGGCTCTCGTGCGATCACGCGAATCTCCACGTCACCGTCGACGAGTTCAGGCACCTCGAGTTCGAACAGAGACCTGATGAACTCCGGGTGGCTTCGCGATACAACGATCTGCGGGCCCTTGCCCTCGCCGCGCACTTCGAGGATGTACGCCTTGACGCGATTGCCCCGCTCGAGCCGCTCGTACGGGATCCTTTCGGATGACGGCATGATCGCCTCTGCGTCGCCCAGGTCGAGAATGGCGTACCGATGATCGGACTGCTGCACGATCCCGGTGATGAGATCGCCCTCGCGTCCGTCGTAGATGTCAAAGACCTGTTCACGCTTCGCGTCTCGAAGACGCTGCATGATGACTTGCTTGGCGGTTTGAGCGGCGATGCGACCGAAGTCGTCTGGCGTATCAGCCCACTCTTCGACGACGTTGCCGTCCTCGTCGAGTTCCTGGCCGTACACGAGGATCTCCCCGGTATCCGGATCGATGGTGACGCGCGCTTCCTCAGCGGCACCTGGGGTGCGCTTGTAGGCGGAGACGAGTGCATTCGCGAGGGCGTCGAGAATCGTGTCCGCGGGGACACCCTTCTCCCGCTCCAGGAGTTCCAACGCGTCCAACAGGTTGTAGTCCATCGCTGCCTCTTCCTACGCCTTCTTGCCGGGCTTTGCACCCTTTTCCCAAACGAACACGGTACGTGCCGATGCGACATCCTCCATTTCGATGCGACGGTCGTCGCCATCGACGGAAACGACAATCGCGGTGTCGTCTACCGCAGTGAGTTGACCGCGATGATGTTTCTCGTCCGCGATCTTCCTGAATGTCTTGATATGAACGTCGCTCCCAATGGCCTTCTGGAACTGCGCCGGTCTGCGGAGCTTGCGCTCGAGTCCAGGCGATGTGACCTCGAGCGTGTAAGCGCCGGAGAACGGATCGTCTTCCTCGATCAGCCGGGCGATCCCACGCGATAGATCGGCGATCCGGTCGAGTTCGATCGGACCGTCGCCCTCTACGACGACGCGCAGAAGCCTGCCACCGCCCAGGATCTCGACGTCGTCGAGCTCGATGCCCTCAGCGGCAACATACGGGCCCACAAGGCCCCAGATCTGTTCGGCGACATCGGCCACGCTTGGTGCTCCTCAATGCGCACATCACACAACGAGGTGGGCCAGGCCCACCTCGACGATTCCATCCGGTTGCACCCCGCAGTATAGGCAAGGGTCGCGTGTGACGCGAGATCAGTACATCGGCACTGATCTACTGATCTACTGGGCTGCGGCAACGACTTCCACCAGATACTGGGCCGCGTCTTCTACCTGAAGCTCCGACTTCTCCCCCGACCGACGCTCCGACAGCTCCACGACGTCGTTCGCGAGTCCACGCGGGCCGACGGTTACCCGGAACGGGATGCCGATCAGTTCGGCATCGTTGAACTTGACACCGGGTCGCTCAGGTCGATCATCGAGCAGAACGTCGACACCGGCGTCTCTCAGATCGTCGTAGAGCCGATTGGCAACGGCCATCGTGGCCTCATCATCGATCTTCACGGCTGTGATGACCACCTCGTAGGGAGCGATCGAGACGGGCCAGACGATTCCGGCGTCGTCGTAGTTCATCTCCACGGCGGCTGCCATGTTCCGTTCGACGCCGATCCCATAGGATCCCATCACGAGAGGAACCGGCACCCCATCTGCATTCAGCACTGTTGCTCCGAGCGCCTCGGAGAACTTGGTCCCGAGCTTGAAGATGTGTCCGGCTTCGATTCCACGGAACACTTCGAGAGGTTCACCGCACTCGGGACAGCCCTCGCCGGCAACCACCGTGCGCAGATCGAGCCACTCCGTGACTGCAATATCCCTGGCAACGTCCACACCACGAACATGGTGGTCGTTGGTATTGGCTCCTGTGACCATGTTCGATCGGTTCGCGAGTTGCAGATCGACAAGGATGCGCGTTCCCGATACACCAACAGCTCCAAGACTCCCGGCATCGGCCCCGAGCAATTCCCGAATCTCGTCGGCCTGTCCGGGACGTATGTCGATCGCGCCGGTTCCGTCCTGAAGTTTCTGTTCGTGCAGTTCGTGATCGCCACGCAGTAGAACAAGCGTCGGCTCGCCATCGAGCACGTAGACCAGTGTCTTGATCTGACGCTCCGCGGAAGCGCCGCCATCGAACTCCACGAGATCGAGGATGGTGCGGACGCCGGGCGTTGGGAACCGTTCGGGCTGGTCCGGGCCGGGTTCGTCGTGAACGGGCGGGATCGTGGACGATGCCCGTTCGACGTTGGCTGCGTATCCACACGCCTGGCAATGGGCGATATCATCCTCACCGGCCGGGGACGGGACGATGAACTCGATCGAGTCGGTGCCTCCCATCGCTCCCGACGAAGCTTCGACTGCGACGGCAGTGACGCCGAGCCTCTCGAAGATCCGTGTGTATGCAGCGAAGTGCCGGTCAAACTGCTGATCGAGACCATCGGTGTCTGTGTCGAAGCTGTATGAGTCCTTCATCGTGAACTCGCGCACACGAAGCAGCCCCGACTTGGGCCGCGCTTCGTCGCGGAATTTCGTCTGGATCTGATACCAGAGCTGCGGCAACTGCTTGTACGACGTGAGTTCAGTAGCGACGGTGGCGAAGATCTCTTCGTGGGTCGGCCCGAGAATCGCATCGCCACCCCTGAGGTCGCTCAGTTTGAAGAGGATGTCGGCCATCGCCTCGGCGCGACCGGTCTTCTCCCATATCTCTCTGGGATGCAGGGCCGGAAGGAGGAGTTCCTGGCCTCCGATCGCGTTCAGTTCCTCACGGATAATCGCGATGATCTTGCTCCGCACCCGGAAACCGAGGGGTAGCAGCGAGTACACACCCGACATGAGTTGCCGCATGTAGCCGCCCCTCACGAGCAAACGATGGCTCGCAGCCTCAGCATCTGCGGGATCGTCTCGAAGGGTAGGGATGAATGCCTGTGACCAGCGCAAGGGGGAGCTCCAAAGATCTAGGGGAGACCGACAGGATAGCGGTGAGTTGCAGGTGACAGGCCCAAGTACAGCAGTGGTGAGCGAACCTTGTCTGCTGATCTCTCGATCTACTTGTCAATCGACCGTGAGCCGGTAGGCGCCCGGACCGGTCGAAGCCGAGTCCGCGACTACCACGATGAACATCCCGGTGTCTCGAGCGGTGAAGACGATCCTGGGATTGGTCCCGAACATCCCTCCGCCCGCATCGTCGTCGACGGCTTGGACATATCCGAGTCTCTCTGGGCCGTCCACCATGAGCACTGGATCGAAAGCGATCGAGTCGACGTCTATCGTGATCGCCTGGCCCTTTCCGAGTTCGACCTGGTACCAGTCGTAGTCTCCCGGGTAGTCGGCATTGCCGGCGATCGTCGTATTCCTCGCAAGCAGCCGCCCATCGTCGGGGTCAAGCCACTCCACGAGATCGACGCTCGATCTGAGCTGTGCATCTCCCGCGTCCGAAAAGCTCTCAATCCGCAAGAGGTGAGGGCCCCGGAAAGTGATCAGTTCATTGATCACTTCATCGCCATCGAGGGATTCGTCGGCCGAAGCGATCTCGAGTCCGTCAACAGTGGTAAGCGTCAAGACAATATCGACGTCACCCGATGCCTCAAACATGACGTTCGAGTACAGGGGGGATTCGAAGACGAAGACGTGATCCTGCCACACGTTCTGGAATGAGACATTCAGGATATCCGAGCCTCTCCCCTGCGGTGGCAGTCGATCACCGAGGTCTCCGACGTCTTTGCCCGACCTCATTCGTTCGACCTTGTTCGCGGCGTCGGCAAGGGAACCGGAGAGTCCAAATTCCTCGAGGAAACTGAAATTCGTGATGCCGACGACCGTTCCGTCTTCGGCAACGAGCGCCCCGCCGCTCTGGCCGCCGACAACTGTCGCGTCGGACTGAAGGAACGTCCACTGCTCGGTCTCCCACTCCCGCGTGCGAGAGAGGATCCCCTCGGTGATCGTCGGTTGCGGGTACTCCTCCGATTCGCCCGGGTACCCGACGAGGTATACGGGTCGACCGAGCGGTATGTCCTCACCACCGCCGATATCTGCCGGTGAAGGAAGGTTCGCTGCCCCTGATACGTCGATGATCGCCAGATCTCCGAACGGGTCCCGTCCGACGACGGGGGCGTCCTGAATCTCTGCACCGTTCGGGAACACGACCCGAACCGTCCGGTACGGCCACACAACGTGGGCCGCCGTGAGAACCGTCTCGCTGTCGATGAGTACACCGCTCCCCCCGGCGATCTCTGTCGTGATCGCCGCTATCGATGAAGCAACCGACTCATACACCTGCTCCGCCACGGTGAGTTGTGGCGAAGTCACGGCCGCCGTCTCGTCGGATGCTGCTTCGATCGTCGTCTCAGCCGGTGATGTTGAGGGGGTGCACGCGGCAGCAAACAGGGCGAGTCCTACGAAGGTGATGCCAACCCGGGTCGAGGTCACCCCTCGTCCCCCTTGGCGATCTCTGCCACGGCGGCCCGGCGCTCGGCTGAACGGTTCGCATCACCGCGAAGTCCAACGAGTTCGATCCGCTCCTCTGTTGCCAGGTCCGCCGCCGAGACGTCCGCCGCGGCAAGCCTCGCCTCAACGCCCTCCTCGACGAGCCGATGTGCTTCGTCGAGCAAGGCATCGACCATCTCATCTTCGGGTACTACCCGCACGACCTGGCCCCTGATGAAGAGATGGCCCTTGCCGCGACCGGCGGCGATTCCAATGTCCGCCTCCCGAGCTTCGCCGGGCCCGTTCACGATGCATCCCATGATCGCGACCTGGATCGGGAGTTTCGCTGCCTCGAGAGCGGCCGTCGCATCCGCAGCGACCTTGATGACATCGACCTCGGCCCGGCCACAGGACGGACAGGCGATCAGATCGAGGCCGGTACGTTCCCGCAGTCCGAGGTATTCGAGTAGTTGTCGACCGGCTTTCGCCTCTTCGACGGGGTCGGCCGTGAGAGAGAAGCGAATCGTGTCCCCGATGCCTTCGAGGAGCAGCGTGGCGATCCCCGCGACCGACTTGATCAGGCCCCCGGGCGGCGGACCAGCCTCTGTGACACCGAGGTGGAGTGGGTACTCGATCCGCTCTGCGAGCAGGCGATACGACTCCACCATGAGCGGCACGTTCGAGTGCTTGACGGAGATCTTGATGTCGTGGAATCCCACATCTTCGAGGTACCGAATCTCAGCCAGGGCCGAGCGAACGAGCGCTTCTGGGACGGGCGCTCCAAACTCTTCGAGAAGATCCTTGTCGAGCGAACCGGCGTTGACGCCGACCCTGATCGACACCCCCGCGTCGGCTGCGGCTCGTGCGACAGTCTTGATGTGCTCTTCGTTTCGGATGTTCCCAGGGTTCAGCCTCAGTCCTGCCACGCCGGCTTCGAGAGCCGCCAGCGCCAGCCGGTACTGGAAGTGGATATCGGCGATGATCGGAACCGGAGACCGCGGGACGATCTCTGCGAGACCCTGTGCTGCTGCGACGTCATTGCACGTGATTCGTACGATGTCCGCGCCTGCACCACTCAGGGCGTACACCTGGGCCAGCGTGCCGTCGACGTCGGCCGTCTTGGTGGTGGTCATGGACTGAACACTGATCGGAGAGCCACCACCGACAGCCACGTTGCCGACCATGAGTTGCCGGGAGTCACGCCGTGAGATCGTCATGCGGGAGATAGTAGAGATCAGTAGAGCAGTAGGGCAGTCGCGAGTAGAGCAGTACTGATCTACTCACAATTCCAAGGGCTTGAAGATGTCGAGATAGACGCCCATCAGGCCAACCGTGATCAGGAAGATGATCACGACGGCTGCGACCGGCATCAGTTTGGTGACATCGGGAGCACGTCCCCTGATCTTCTCGTACAGGGCCACGGCGAAGTGCCCGCCGTCGAGGGGGTAGAGAGGGATGAAGTTCAATACGCCGACGAAGACGTTCACCAGAGCCAGGATCATGAGCGTGCTCTCCATCGGACCGGCCAACCTCGCGAGTCCGATAGGACTGATTGGACGGACCTCGTTGAGTACCTCTTCGTTCCCTCCGAAGACCGACATGAAGAGTTTCGGGAATCCGACGACCAGTTGCCAGAGGCCTTGGACGCTCTGGACGGCGGCTTCGCCGACCCCGCTGAATGCGGCGCCCACCGCGCCGAAGAACCCGAGCTGTTCCCGAGCGATTTCGGGGGCGGCTCCGAAATAGCCGCCGAGTTCGGTGACGACATCTCCGCGTTCGTCTACGACAATCGCTCCGTCGACGATGACCGGCATCTCGGCAAACGCGAGCGTCGTGGGGGCTTCACCGACCGCGCCATCGCGGTCGTATCCGATCAGAACCGTCTCCCCGCCATCGGCCCTGACACGCTCCACGAAGTCATCCCACGACCTGAGAGCGACTCCGTCATACGTTCGGAGCAGGTCCTCGGTTTCGAATCCGGCCGTCGCCGATGGCGACGCCTCTCCGGATGGCGTGTTCGGAGCGACGGCAGAGAGCGTGAGCGTCGGGATCCGATCCCCGGCTTCGTCCGTCGCGACACCGCCCCATATTGCGAAGACTGTGACCAAGAGCAGCGTCGCCATCACGAAGTGGCTAAAGATCCCGGCGAGAACAACAACCGACTTCTTCCAGAAGACGGCCGTCCGGTAGGTTCGATCCTCATCCTCGGGATCGATCTCCTCGAGCGGGTTCATTCCGATGATCCGCACATATCCGCCGAGCGGGATGGCCTTGATCCCGTACTCGGTCTCCCCTCGGGTGATCGACCAGATGCGAGGCCCGAAACCGAAAAATGCCTCAGTCGCCTTCATCCCGAACGCCTTCGCAGCGACGAAGTGTGCACCCTCGTGGATGACGACCATCAGCACGATGCCGATCAGCATCACGGCGGTTCCCATCAGCTGGTACCCGTGCTCGGTGTCATGCGATCAACGGTACCGGTCGCGCCCAACTACCGGGAGACCCTTCCGGCGATCGCCTCCGACGCCGCTGTGCGTCCCGCTGCGTCCGCGTTGAGAGCGTCGGCCAACGTCGAGATCGGCGCCTGAGGAACGCTGCCCAGGGCAGTCGCCACGACATCGACAATCTCGGTGAATCGGATCCGGTGATCGAGGAAGGCGGCCACGGCAACCTCATCAGCCGCGTTGAGGACCGCCGGCCCGTTCCCTCCTCGTCGGCCAGCTTCGTACCCCAGGTCGAGGGCGGGAAAGCGATCGCGATCGGGGACGGAGAACGTCAGCGCAGTTCCCAGAAGATCGATTGGCTCGACCGGTGCCGGCATCCGTCCCGGCCAGGTCAACGCACGCTGGATCGGCTTGCGCATGTCGGGCGGACCGAGTTCGGCCTTCACCACGCCATCGATGAACTCCACAAGCGAATGTACGAAGCTCCCCGGATGGATGACGACGTCGATCTGCTCGTACTCGAGAGCGAACAGGAAGTGCGCTTCGATTACTTCGAACGCCTTGTTCATCAACGTCGCCGAATCTATCGAGATGCGCTTCCCCATGTCCCATGTTGGATGAGCGAGGGCATCGGCCACGGATACGTACTCGAGATCGACGTCGGGACGAGCGTGGAATGGACCGCCGGAAGCCGTGAGGATCACGCGACGGATCTCTTCTACCGACTCCCCTTCGATGCACTGAGAGATTGCCGAGTGCTCGCTGTCGACGGGGATGAGCTCGCCACCACCCGACTCGAGAGCGGACAGAACCAGGGAACCGCCAGTGAGGAGACTCTCCTTGTTGGCGAGGGCGAGTCGGTTTCCACTCTCCAACGCAGCAAGCGACGGTTCGAGACCGGCCGCGCCGACGATGCCGTTGACCACGACGGAATCCGGCAATGTGGCGAGTGAGGCAACGGCCTCCTGCCCGAAGTCGATCCGCCGTTTGAGCGCTGGATCGATCGGTCGGTCGGGCACGTGGGCAACGGAGACGCGCGCCTCCGGGTACCGAACAGCCAGTTCGATGATCTCGTCCGACAGAGATCCCGTTGCGAGTCCCAGGACCGTTCGATCGAGTCGATCGGCGACGTCGAGCGTTTGACGACCGATCGACCCGGTAGCCCCCAGGACGACGATCGGGTTCAGAGCAACCCCAGCCATACGAATGTCGCCCAGGCTGCTGGGACGACGGCGATGATGGCGTCGATCCGGTCGAGGAGGCCGCCGTGCCCGGGAAGGATCGAGCCCATGTCCTTGATATCGAGAGATCGCTTGATCACCGATACGGAGAGATCCCCGAGCGGAGCGAAGACAGCGACAACAACACCGAGCACAAGACCCGCCGGAAGATCGATCGCTTCGACGAAGAAGCTGGCAATAGCTCCGGCGGCAAGAGCCATGAGCGTTCCCCCGATGAATCCCTCAATCGTCTTCTTCGGGGAGATCACCGGAGCGAAGGGACGGCTGCCGATCGTCCTGCCCACGAAGTAGGCAGCGATATCGACGAGAGCGACCATCCCCACGACGGTCAGGACGAGAGCCTGGTAGTTGTCGGCTGCGATGATCGGGAACGCAAAGGCTCCGAATCCGCCGACCCAGACCGCTACGAGGATGGTGAGCGAGAACCCTGTGACAGCACCCTGCCGACGCTGGCTGACAGCATCGAACAGAAGGATGACCGTGATCATCAGGGCAAACGCGAGCGGGATCGCGACGACTCCCCATACGACCGTTCCGAGACCCGCCCCTACGATTCCGAGGAAGCCAAAGATCGACAGCGGCTTGTACCGACGGTGTATGAGAACGCTGTAGAACTCCCCTGCCGCGATCACGAACACCGCGAGCGCGAGCACGATGATCGCCGGTCGCCACAACAGCGAGAGCAAGAAGGCGGCGATGAGTGCCACTCCGGTTACAACGCGAAGGACGAGATCCGATGACTTCGGTGGCGCAATCGGCGCCGATGCCCCATCTCCCTGGGCTTCGACAACGTCGTCAAAGCCGACAACACCGGAAACAAGGCCGGGGATCGCTGCGGAGAGCGCCACCTGCTCTGTGTCCTGAGCTTCCGCTGTCGCGATCGCAGCTGCAAGATCGCGGTGTTCGCGTGTCGCCGCGTCGAGGTAGTGCTCATCGGTGAAGTCTTCGCCATCGAAGACGGTCGAATTGTCTCCGGATTCGGTGCTGGAGTCTCCGAGACCGATGATCGGTATCTCACCTGTGTCATCATCTGAATCGGCTGCTGCATCGCTGGCTATGTCGGGAGCGTCTCCAGCTGCCATTGCTGCGACCCCGATCGGCACGATGGGCAGCACGGCCAGTCTCCCGGCGTCAGCTTCGTCGATCTCCTCGAGCGCTGCTTCGACAACAGCGACCTCTTCGGACGGTTCGTCGTCCAACACGTCCTGTGGTTCGTCGGCGTCGGCGTCGACGTCAACGGCGTCGGCATTGACATCGTCCGATTTCACGCCGGAATCCTCGAGGACGAGTTCGACCGTATCCTCGTGAGGAACGTCGGCGTCCGGCTCTGTGATCCGGACGAAGGCCAGGTCTTCTTCCTTGTCTTCCTCGTCGTCTTCGATCGGCACTGTGGATTCAACGTCGGGTGTCTCCTCTTCGGAAACGACCGTATCGGTAACGTCAACGACGACTTCAACGTCGTCGGAGACCGACGGCTCATCAGCGGCAGTGCTTGTGAACGCCATCCAATCTTCGATCTCCGATGCAGCGTCACCCTCATCGTCTTTCGACAACACCGCGTATGGATCTTCGGTCTTCGCTGAGGCTTCGTCATCATCGAGCCATCCGTCGAAGCCCGGATCGTTCTCGGCTGGATGCGGTTCCAAGGTCTCGCTGAAGCCGGGCAGGTCAAGTTCGCCGGTGGCGTCGGGGTCGTGTGGGTCCATGACCTCTGAGAGTACTTCCCCGAACGGTTCGAGCGGCGCATCTGTCGATTCGAAGCCCACTACGGCAGCATGGCCCTCCGAAGCTGTGTCGGTGTTTTCGAGCGACGGCTCGTCTTCGGGCGTGGGATCGTCATCTGTAGACATTGCCTTGGGTTCCTCTATACCTCGAGGAGCTCTTCCTCTTTCGTCGCGAGGATCGCGTCGAGCCGATCGATGTGCTCATCCGTCTTGACTTGCAGAGCCTTCTCTGCCCGACGGACATCGTCCTCGGACACGTCCTCCGATTCGAGGCGGTCCTTGCAGTGGCGTCGCACGTTCCGGATAGAGATTCGCCCTTCCTCGGCCATATGGCGAACGACGCGGATGAGTTCCTTGCGACGTTCTTCAGTGAGCGACGGGAATGCGAGGCGAATCACGTTGCCGTCGTTGGAAGGGTTGAGGCCCAGGTCGGCCTCTTGGATCGCCCGCTCGATTGCGGGGATTGAGGCCTTGTCGTACGCCTGGATGACAAGGAGTCGGGCTTCCGGAACCGTGAAGCCTGCGATCTGCTGAAGCGGGGTCTGGGTGCCGTAGTAGTCAACCGTGATGCGGTTCAAGAGCCCGGGATTCGCACGCCCGGTTCGGATTCCGCCGAATTCCTGCGTCGTGTGCACGACGGCTTGATCCATCTTTTCGTCGGCTTCCTTCAGCAGGTCGTTGATCACGGCGCCTCCTCAGCGAACCAGGGTTCCTACATCCTCTCCGCGCACAGCTCCTGCGATCTCGCCGGGCCGGTTCATGTTGAATACGCGAATCGGAAGGTCGTTCTCCATGCACATCGTAATGGCCGTCGCATCCATCACCCCAAGCTGACGTTGGAGAGCCTCCATGTAGCTCACCGTTCCAAGGAGGTGGGCTCCCGGCGTGGTCGTCGGGTCGGCGTCGTAGACACCATCGACCTTCGTGCCCTTGAGGATCGCTGCGGCACCGATCTCGGCGCCGCGCAGTGCAGCTGTCGTATCGGTCGTGAAGAACGGATTGCCGGTGCCGCCCGCAAAGATGACGATCCGACCCTTCTCGAGGTGTCGGATCGCCCTGAGCCGGATGTACGGCTCAGCAACTTGCTGGATCGAGATTGCCGTCTGGACACGTGCCGGCGACCCCGCACGCTCGAGCGCGTCACGGAGAGCCAGCGCGTTGATCACGGTGGCGAGCATGCCCATGTAGTCGGCGTTGGCGCGGTCCATCTCTCCCGCTGCGGCGGAGACGCCTCGGAAGATGTTGCCGCCGCCGACGACGATCCCGATCTCGTACCCCTCGTGGTGTACGCCCGAAATCTCCTCAGCGACGCGAGCTACGATCGTCGGGTCTATCCCGTACTGCATTGCCGGATCGGCGAACGCCTCTCCAGACAGCTTGAGAACGACCCGGCGCATCAGCCTTCCTCGCCGACAGCCACCCTGGCCATCTTCGAGACGCTGATGTTCTCGCCCATCTTCGCCGCGAGTTGCTTGACGAGTTCACCAACCGTGCCCTCGAAGGTGTCGCCCTTCACGAACTCCTGGTCGTAGAGCACGTTGTCGGCGAAGAAGCTGTTGAGGCGTCCTTCGACGATCTTCTCGACGATGTGCTCGGGCTTGCCCTCGTTGACTGCCTGAGCGGCGATGAGGCGCTTCTCGTCGGCGATGGCGTCCTCAGGCACGTCGTCGCGAGTGATCCAACTGGGACGGGCGGCAGCGATGTGCATGGCGATGTCGTTCGCGATCCTCTGAAATTCGTCGCTCTTGGCCACGAAGTCCGTCTCTGATGCGAGTTCGACCAGAACCCCAACAACGGGTCGGTCGGCCTGGCGATGCAGGTAGGAGCCGATCGCTCCTTCGGACTGGCTGCGATCGGAACGCTTCGCTGCGTCGGCGAGGCCTTGCTCGCGAAGCAGATCCTTCGCTCGATCCATGTCTCCGCCGGTCTCGGCGAGGGCACGCTTGGCGTCCATCATTCCTGCTCCGGTCGTTTGACGGAGAGCTTGAACGTCTCTGGCTGTGAAGTCGCTCACGCCGTCTCCTTCGGGGCCTCGGTGCCTTCAGTGCTGGCGCCTTCCGCTGCCACAGTCTCTGCCTGGATCTCGTCGAGGACCACAACAACCTCTTCGACCACAACGGGCTCGGCCGGCGGTGGCGACACAGCCTTCTTCTTGGCCGGGACATCCTTGGCCGGGACATCCTTGGCCGGGACATCCTTGGCCGGGGCGTCCTTGGCCGGGGCGTCCTTCCGGCTTGCTTCGCGAAGCTCGGATCCGTCCTTCGCCGCCTGAGCGATCACGTCGCTGATGAGGAGGATCGTGCGGATCGCATCGTCATTGCCGGGGATCACGATATCGACGGGATCCGGATCGCAGTTGGTGTCGACAATCGCGATGAGCGGAATCCCGAGACGCTTGGCTTCGGCGACAGCGATGTGCTCGGTGAGCACGTCGATCACGAAGACGGCGTCCGGCTGACGCTTCATGTCGCGCACACCGCCGAGCACGGTGTGGAGCTTCTCGAGCTCACGGCGGAGACGGAGGCGTTCCTTCTTCGGGAGTGACTCCATCTCTCCGGAGCTCTCCATCTGCTCGAGCTCGAGCATGTAGAGAATCCGCTTGTGGATCGTCTGGAAGTTTGTCAGCATGCCGCCGAGCCAGCGGTGATTGACGTACGGCATGCCGGCCTTGGTGGCGGCTTCTTCGATTGCGCCCTGGGCCTGCTTCTTCGTGCCAACGAACAGCACGGTGCCGCCGTCCGCAACCGCGTCACGGACGAGGTTGTACGACTTCTCAACCTGTTCGAGAGTCTGGCGTAGATCGATGATGTGGATCCCGTTGCGCTCCGTGAAGATGTACGGACGCATCTTCGGATTCCAACGACTGGTCTGGTGGCCGAAGTGCATTCCGGCCTCGAGCAGCTGACGCATACTCACCACGGACATGTGGTTCCTCCTATTGTTCGGGTTCACGCCTCCGCCCACCCGTAACACCCCACAGACCGCAAACGCGATCCGACCTCAGGGGCTTGTAGTGAACGTGCGAATTTGGCAGGAGTGTAGGAACGGTCTCGACGTAGGTCGAAAGCGGATATCGAAGAAGCGGTAGATCAGTACTGCTCTACTGCTCTACTGCTCTACTACGGCTCTATGAACCGGTTCCTCAGGCTCAGAACTGCCTTCGTGTGGATTTGGCAGACGCGGGATTCAGTGACGTTGAGCACCGAACCGATTTCGGCGAGGGTCAGGCCCTCGAAGTAGTAGAGCGTCACGACAAGGCGATCACGCTCAGGCAGTCGGTTGATCGAGTCGGCCAGGAGGTATCGGGTCTCTTCCTTCTCAAACGATCCGCTCGGATCGAGAGCGCCGGAATCGGGGACGACATCTCGTACCGATGACGAGTCGCGCTCGTCGGGATTCAGGAGTTCGTCAAGAGCGACGAAGCCCAATGTCGAGAGCTCGCCGAGTTGGTCACGCAGAGAATCAACGGAAAGATCCATGTGGGCCGCCAGTTCGTCCTCCGTAGCGGTGCGTTGGAGACCGTGTTCGAGTTCCGCCATCGAGCGCTGGATCTCGCGTGCTCGCGCCCGAACAGATCGGGGAACCCAGTCGAGCGCTCGCAACTCGTCGAGGATCGCTCCCTTGATGCGGTTCACAGCGTACGTTTCGAACTTGTATCCGCGCTCTGGCTCGAACTTGTCGATCGCGTCGATCAGCCCGAATGTTCCGTAGGACACGAGATCGGAAGGGTCGACGTTCCGCGGCAGACCGGCGCCGAGCCGGCCCGCGACGAACTTCACGAGCGGTGAGAAGTGAAGAATCAGGCCTTCCCTGGCACGCTGATCGCCGGAAGTCTTGAACGACTCCCAGAGATCTACAAGTTCATCATCTCGGCGTTCATGCACGTGGGTGGCTCCGCTCATAGGTCTTCTTGAGGTGCTCTCGGGTGACGGCAGTGTATATCTGCGTGGTCGCCAGTTCAGAGTGTCCGAGCAAATCTTGGACACTTCGCAGATCTGCGCCTCCCTCGAGGAGGTGCGTAGCGTACGAGTGGCGGAGTGCATGGGGGAACGTTCCGAAGCGATTCTTGACGATACGGCGGATGCCCCGCGTGTCGAGCGGCCCGCCGCGAACCCCCACCCAGAGAGCATCTCCGCTGGCGGGTCCGGCAAGTCTCGGACGTCCCTTCTCGATGTAGGCCGCGGTCGTTCGCCGAGCTTGGCCGCCGATCGGCACCGCTCGTTCCTTGTTGCCCTTCCCCCTCACCGTGATGAATTGACCGTCGGCGATGTCGCTTACCGTCATGGCTACGAGTTCCGAGACTCTCATGCCAGTTCCGTAGAGGACCTCGAGCAGCGCTCGATCTCGAAGATCGACGGGGTCGGATCCATCGAGACCGTCGAGGAACCGCGCCAGTGTTGGAGCCGGAATCGACTTCGGAAGTGTTCCCGGCCGTTTCGGTTGTGGCACCCCGGAGGCGGGATTCGATGGGATCTCGCCTCGACGAGCGGCATCTTCGAGGAACGCCCGAACGGCCGACGCTTTCCTCGCCACGGATCTCCGCGAGTAGTGCAGCGTGGTCAGTTGGGAGAGGAATCGCCGGACGGTGCGCCGCTCGATTCCGTCAAGGCGCTCAACACCGAGCCGATGGCACATCGTTGTGAACTGACTGAGGTCGCGTCGATATGCATCAACGGTATGCCCGGAGAGCCCTCGCTCGGTGTCGAGTCGCTCCAGGTAGTCGGTAACGGCCGCGTCGATGCCCCCATTGCGCATCCTGTCATGGTCGTGACATCGAGGGTGAAGGTCAACGACCCTACGAATCGACAGGGAGGTTTTCTCGGGATTGATGGGCCAAGCCGTATACGAGATCGAGCTCCTCGATGAGGTCCTCGGGGTCGAGGACAGGGAACGCCCCGTCGCGAATCAGACGGTTCGTTCCTTCCGATGTTCGCCGATCGACGTCGCCGGGCATCGCGAACACCGGAATCCCGTACTCGGCTGCTTTCACCGCTGTGATCAGCGCTCCTCCGGTCTTGGCCGCCTCAACGACGACGACAGCCGCGGAGAGCCCGGCAATGATCCGATTCCTCGGAGGGAAGCGCCATGCATCGGGCCGGCTCCCCGGTGGATACTCCGACACGATCGCTCCTCCGGCTTCGAGAATCTGGTCGCCGAGCCGCCGATGCTCCCTCGGATAGCTCACGTCGATGCCGCAGCCCAACACAGCGATACCCACTCCGTTGGCCGACACCATGCCGCGGTGCGCTGCTCCGTCGATGCCACGGGCGAGGCCCGACACGACAAGCCATCCAGTCTCGGCGACGGCCCTTCCGTAGGCGTCTGCGAGCTCGAGTCCGTAGGCGGTGCACTTCCGAGTACCGACGATCCCGACACCGGGGGTCTGTGGAAGGGTGCCGCGTACGAACAGGATGTCGGGTGCGTCCTCGAACACGTCGAGATGATCCGGGTAGGCCGGGTTGCCGCGGAACACTGAGTCGATCCCGAGTGTCGCTAACTCCGAGCGTCGCTGATCCGCCGGAACCGCGAGGCTGGTTCGGATCGACTCGGATGCTTTGACCCGGTCGCGCTCGATCGCCCTGACCGCCCTCGAGGCTCCTCCGAACTCGGTCCGGAGCTCTCGTGACCGGATCGGGTGCAAGCCGGAGAACGCCATCCGAAGACGGGCATCGTCATTCACAGCGTCACCCGCATCTCGAGCGCTGTCGCGATGTGGCCGCCTTCGACGACATCCGACCCGACGAGGTCGGCCACGGTGCGAGCGACACGGCGGATTCGATCCCATCCTCGTGCTGTGAGACGATCCCCTGCCGCGGCTTCGCCCAGCCGGGCGACGGCGCTGCCGGACCACTCCAGAGCGTCGAGATCACGGCGACCAAGTTCCCGATTGAGCCGACCTCGCTCATCGAATTGTCGCCTGCGCGCGGCGGTGACCCTGGCACGAACATCGCTCGAGCCCTCCCCTCGTGGCCCGGAGATCTCCAGCACTCGCAGGCGCGGCACCTCGACCTGAAGATCGAAACGGTCCAGGAAGGGACCCGAGAATCGGCGCTTGTACCGAGCCTTCATCGAGTCGGTGCACCCACACTCGAACGTCCTGTCCCCCTCGAATCCGCAAGGACACGGGTTCGTTGCTGCAATCACCTGCGTGCGACACGGGAACTCCACCGTCGCCGCCTTCCTCGCGACCACGACGGAACCGTCCTCAATGGGTGCCCGGAGGGCGTCGAGCAACTGAGGAGGGAACTCCCCCAACTCATCCAGGAAGAGAACACCTCGGTGGGCCATGACAGCTTCGCCCGGTGTCGGGACACCCGAACCGCCACCGATGAAGGCCGCCATCGATGCCGAGTGGTGCGGCGATCGAAACGGCGGTAGTGAAGGGTCGGGCCGGGACATCCCGGCGGCGGCCCAGACGAGAGCGACTTCGTGCGATTCCCGGTCATCGAGCGGGGGGAGCAGGCCCGGCAGGGTTCGAGCGAGCATCGTCTTCCCCGAGCCCGGAGGCCCGCGGAACAGCAGGTGATGGCCTCCTGCGGCAGCTACCTCGAGAGCGGCCCGGGCTCTGGATTGGCCCCGCACCTCGCTGATATCCGGGATCTCGACCACGCGCGGCGATACCGCCTCGATCTCATCACCCGGGTGCGTCCCCGCCGCAACCTCCATGGCATGAGCGAGCGACCGAACACCCAAGACACCCAAGTCCTCACGACCTGCGGTCTCCGCAGCGGACCGCAGGGGCAAGAGACACGGCCTGCCGAGATCCCGCGCTACGAGGGCTGCACTGAGACCGCCCCTGGCAGGTCGTACCGTTCCGTCAAGAGCGAGCTCGCCCATGGCCACGACCTCGGTCGCACCGTGCGGAAGCTTCCCATTCGCAGCGAGCACGCCGAGGGCGATGGGGAGGTCATACGCCGATCCGACCTTCGGAAGATCCGCCGGCGAGAGATTCACGACGACGCGTTTGGCAGGGAATTCGTGCCCGCTCGATGCCATAGCCGCTCGAACCCGCTCCTTGGCCTCGCGGACGGCGGCATCGGGAAGACCGACGATGATGAAGACCGGCTTGCTTCCACCACCGACGTGGGCTTCGATGCGAACGGGGTGCGGCTCGACCCCGATGATGGTGCTCGATGTAATCGTGGCGTTCATTCGTGCACCGTATGACACCGGTGTGACAAAAAGGCCCGCTGTGGTCGACTACCGACCGCGAAACTCGGGTGGACGCTTCTGGAAGAACGCTGCTGCGCCTTCGAAGAGGTCCTCGGAACCGAGCAGAACCGACTGGGCCTGCTCCTCGTAAGCGAGGGACTGCTCGAACGTCATCGTCGATGACCGATCGAGAGCGACCTTGATGAACCGTTGCGCCAGCGGGGCGCCCTTCGCCAATGCATCTGCGAGCTCGGCAACGGTGTCTTCGAGGGCCGCTGCATCGACAACGCGGGTCACGAGACCGATCGACAGCGCTTCTTCAGCGTCGACGATCCGGCCGGTGAGAGCGATGTCGCGAGCACGAGCAAGCCCGACGAGTCGGGGCAGGAGCCACGTCCCTCCGAAATCCAGCGTCAAGCCCCGCTTCACGAAGATCTCAGAGAATCGGGCACGATTCGTGGCGATCACCATGTCGCAACCCAGTGCGAGATTCATTCCGGCTCCGACCGCCACGCCATCGACGGCTGCGATCGTCGGCTTGGTGATCCGATGCAGAGCGATCGCCGCCCGATTGGGGAGTTTCATATACTCGGCATTCGCTGCCGCCGTCCCGAATCCCGAGAAGTCGGCGCTCAGGTCGGCGCCGGCTGAGAAGTCATCGTCGGCACCGATCACCACCATCGCACGCTGATCCGATGCCTCGAAACCTTCGAACGCTTCGGCCAGTTCGCTCCATCCGGCCTTCGGGATCGCGTTCTTCGCCCCCGGGGACGACAACGTCACCCACCGAACCGAACCGCGGTCGTCAACAGATGCGAAGCTCATGGGGACAAAGTAGCAAGTAGCAAGTAGCAAGTAGCGAGAAGGAAGAAGGAAGAAGCAAGAGAAGAGCTGTGACCCGTGAACGGGATACGGAATACTCTTCATCCCATGGATCCCCGCTCCGACAACGACGACGCGCTCGGCAACGGCGAATCCGTCAACTCTGTCCAGCCCTATCAGGCTCGTAAATCCTACGTGTGCCCCGGGTGCGAGTCCTGGATCGATCCCGGCGTCGGGCATCTCGTCGTCGTTCCGATTGACGAGCCCGATCTGCGCCGGCACTGGCATCGGGGATGCTGGTTCAAGGAGCAGCGTCGTAGACACGGTTCAACCGACACCCGGTAGCCAGCGAACGGTTGCCCCCTCGTGATGCAACTCGACGGTGACGAGATCGATACGCCGAATCGAAAGCGCTCCCGCGGCGCGACGGATCCTTGCGTTCTTGTCGTCGTCGAAGTTCTCCCATGGCCGGGCCCCCGGGCCAAGCCCCGTCTTCACTTCGACCGCAGCCAGGTGGCCGTCAACACGGACGACCAGATCGATCTCATCACGACCGACACGCACATTGCGATCGATGATGACGGCACCGCGACGTTCGAGAAAACGAGCGGCCACCGTCTCCCCGGCGACTCCAACAGACGTGCGACGCGTCGGCATCCGATGATCGTCTCAGATGCATATGACAAGAATCAGTTCGAAGATCCAAGAACCAAGATGGCGATCGGCGGTTACCAGGGGTCCGGCCCGACTACCGACGACCGACTTCCGACTACCGGAACTCTGATGGAGTGTCGGTCTCTTCGATGTTGACGTCGCGGAAGGTCATGACTCGTACTCGTTTCACGAACCGGGCTGGTCGGAACATGTCCCACACCCATGCATCCTCGAGTTCAATCTCGAAGTAGACGGAGCCATCAGCGGAGCGGGTCTTCATGTCGACCTGATTGGCGAGGTAGAAGCGGCGCTCGGTTTCGACGACGTATCGGAACAACGGGAGGACATCGCGGTATTCGCGATAGATCTGCAGCTCAACGTCGGTTTCGAATCGCTCGAGATCCTCTTCGCCCACTCGTGCCTCTCCCGTCCGTGGTCGGTGTAGCGATGCTACCTGCAGTCAGTCGATAACCCGGTTCCGGTCACAGCGTCGTCCAATGATCGACCGGCCACATGATCACGAACGCTCGTCCAACGATCGTGTCAGTCGCGACCGCCCCGAAGTACCTGCTGTCCTGGCTCGCATTGCGGTTGTCGCCCATCACGAACATCTGGCCCCGCGGCACGATGATCGGACCGAAGTCCGGCATCACCGATCCGGCCTTCAGGTATGGCTCGTCGATCGGGACGCCATCGATCAGCACCTGGTTGTCGATGATCTCGACACGCTCGCCGGGGAGTCCGATCACCCGCTTGATGAACTCGGATCGAGGAACGGAGAGACCGATCGCCTCCAGGATGTTGCGCCGTGCCGCTTCGACCATCGCCTCTTCCGGTGCTTCATCTCCACGGGGGTCGTCGAACACGACGACGTGGCCTCGCTGGAGATCTCCGATCTTGTAAGCGAGCTTGTTCACCATCACACGATCGTTGATCTGGAGGGTGTCCTCCATGGACGACGAAGGAATCCAGAAAGCCTGGAAGAAGAACGTCTTGATCACAACGGCGATGATGAGCGCCGCGAGGATAAGCAGCGGCAACTCGAGCCAGAAAGGAAGCGCCGCCTTCTTCTTCACATCGCCCGCGTCCTCGACCTCTGGTGGATCGGGAAGAACGGGTTCGAAGTCGGAGGAAGTCACGGATGGCACCCTACCTGTCGAGTCGGCCAAAAGGTCGCTCACCGGGCGCTCCGAGATAGTCATGCCAGAGCATCCTTGCGGCGATCGATCTGAGTGGACGCCATCCATCTGCCCGTATGTTTGACTCATCGACATCGGGAACATCAGGGAGGTCGAAGACCCTCCCCATCGAGACCTGGAGTGCCCGGTCCCCCGGCGGCCAGACATCGGGTCGACCGTGTGCGAACAGGAGATAGCATGCCGCCGTCCACGGACCGATCCCCCGGATGTCGACGAGTCGATCCATTGCATCGGCATCCTCCAGAGCGCCGATCGTGCCCAGATCGATCGAGCCGTCCAACAACCCGTTCGCGACGCCCCGCACGTAACCGGTCTTCTGCCGGGAGAACCCGATGGCACGAAGCTGCCGGTCGTCGAGTCCGATGAAGCTCTCCGGTTCAATACTGCCGATCGCCCGCTCGAGCTTCTGGAACGCTGCTTCTGCGGATGCCAGTGACACCTGCTGCTCCAAGATGAGGCGAATCATCGTGGGGAATCCCGGGTCGCGCGACCACAACGGTGGAACGCCGTTTCCCTCTGCGAGGATCGCCAGGATCGGATCCATCGCCGCCAAGGCGGCGACGCCCGCCGACAACGACGCATCGTCGAGTGGCGCGACAACGACCCGCCGATTCGACGGGTCGTGTTCGATTGCAAAATCCCGGTGGGAACCGTTCAGTCGCGCTTCTCCTTGATCCGGGTGGCCTTGCCGATCCGGTCGCGGAGGTAGTAGAGCTTGGCTCGGCGCACATCACCACGGCGGAGAACCCCGATCTTCTGGATGATCGGAGCATGCAACGGGAAGATGCGCTCGACACCGACGCCGAAGCTGATCTTGCGAACCGTGAACGTCTCGCGAATGCCACCACCCTTGCGGGCGATGACGACGCCTTCGAACGCCTGGGTGCGTTCCCGTCCACCCTCGATGACGCGCACATCGACCTGCACGGTGTCCCCTGGACCGAAGTCCGGGATGTCATCGCGCAGCTGGGCGCTCTCGATCTGATCGATCGTATTCACGAGGTCCTCCGAAATCAGGGGTAAGAAGTGAGGGAAAGAGTAGCAAGGGAAGAACCCAAATGGATTGAGTAGATCAGCACTGATCTACTGATCTACTTCTCCCAACAGATCCGGCCTTCGCTCGTGGGTCCGCTGTATTCGCTGGTCCCGTCTCCACTCGTCGATCTTCCCGTGATCGCCGGAGCGGAGGACTTCCGGGACCGTCCATCCACGGAACTCGGCGGGCCGGGTGTACTGCGGCTCTTCGAGGAGGCCGTCGCGGAAGCTCTCCGTCTCAACCGACGTCGGGTTCCCGACGACACCGTCGAGGAGGCGTGTCACGCCTTCGATGACGGCGAGAGCGGCGACCTCGCCGCCGAGCAGCACATAGTCGCCTATCGATATCTCCTCATCGACGAAGTGCTCTGCAATCCGTTCGTCGACGCCCTCATACCGACCACAAACCATCGTGATCTCGTCGAGTGTGGCGAGACGATCCAGCGTCGCCTGATCCAGTGGATTGCCGCCCGGTGTGAACAGTATTCGATGTGTGTGTGCCAGTGGGTCGAGCGCCGCGGCAAGCGGTTCGGCCATCATCACCATCCCGGCGCCACCGCCGAACGGAGCGTTATCGATCTGTCGGTGGACTCCCTTGCCGTGCTCCCTCAGATCGTGGAGCACGACGTCGAGCGTGCCGTCCTCCCGGGCCTTGCTCACGAGGCTTGTGTCGAGGGGAGATGTGAAGAACTCCGGGAAGATCGTGATGATATTGATCCGCATGGCGATGACGCTACCTGCGGAGGCCGTTCACCAGAAACGCAGCGGTCGATTCGGCGATCTCATGGACATGCTGTTTGGGGTCCGGCAGATTCATCACGACCCGTCCGCCCGCCATCATCGCGTCCTGGATGAGGCGCCCGACAAGGGGCCCCGGAAGTTCCGTGAACACTCCGCTTGTCACACCGGACCGGTAGATATCCATCACCTCGTTCGACAATGCCCGATGAGAGTCGGCGATCGCGAGTTGAGCATCTGCCGATAGTCGAGGAACCTCAGTGTGGAGAATCAACCCGAGATGGTCGATGCCAACGAACTCAACGAACCGGACAGTCAGCTCACGGAGCCGCAGATCGGGCGAGATGTCCGGGTCGACCTCGGCGAGGAGTTCATCGATGAGAACCGGGAGGTCTCGCTGCACGAGTTGAACCAGCAAGTCCTCCTTTGAAGCGAAGTGCTCGTAGAAGGTCGTGCGACCGATGTCCGCCTCAGCGGAAATATCGGCATGGGAGGTGGCTTCGTATCCGAGTTCTCGGAACAGCTGGGTAGCAGCATCGAACAGTTGATCTTTCGTGCCGTCTGCAGCGCGCTTCATGGAGTTCCTCCGATGACTCGGATGGTCGGAGCCGAACGGTAGAGGGTCGTGCGCCGTTGCGGCACTCGCCCGATCGCCTCGATCGCTGCAGTGAAGTCCTCCGCGCCCATCATCGACCCATGGGATGCCCCCGCTGCCGCCGAGATGTACTCATCCATCAGCGTGCCACCGAGGTCATTCGCCCCTGCAGAGAGAAGGGTCAGGCCGGCTTCCAATCCGAGCTTCACCCACGAAGCCTGAATGTTGTTGATGAGACCGTCGAATGCGATCCGCGCCACCGAGTGGACGAGCACGACCTCATCCCAGGTAGGACCGGGCCTGGCCGATCCACGAAGGTAGATCGGTGCGCCCATGTGAACGAACGGCAGCGGAACGAATTCGGTGAACCCGCCGGTGGCTCTCTGGATGATGCGGAGCGTCTCAAAGTGGTTCGCCCAGGCTGCCGGGTCATCGATGTGTCCGAACATCATCGTCGCCGTCGATCGGAGCCCGAGCCCGTGAGCGGTCATCATCACGTCGGCCCACTGCGCCGTCCGGATCTTGTCCGGGCAGAGGAACTCCCGGACGCGGTCATCGAGGATCTCTGCGGCGGTGCCGGGCAGCGTTCCGAGTCCAGCGTCGCGAAGCATCGTGAGGAACTCTCGAACCGGGATCCCCAACGTCTCAGCTCCTTGCCACACCTCGAGCGGGGTGAACCCGTGCACGTGCATGCCAGGGACCTCTGCTTTGATCGCTGCAAGGACGGTGATGTAGAACTCTCCGGTGAAGTCGGGGTGGATCCCGCCTTGAAGACAAACTTCGGTCGCACCGCGATTCCACGCTTCGACGGCACGTTCGACGACGTGCGGAATGGTCAGGAGGTAGGGGTCTTCACGCAGGTTCAGCGATCTGGGTCCCTTGGAGAAGGCGCAGAACCCGCACTTGTACGTGCACTGGTTCGTGTAATTGATGTTCCGGTTCACGACGAAGGAGACCGTCTCACCGTTGGCGTGCTGCCGAAGGATGTCGGCAACCGATGCGATCGCGTCGACCTCGGCGCCACGGGCTTCGAAGAGACGTTGGATCTCGTCACGGCTGGGGCGATGTCCCTCGAGTGATCGGTCGAGGATGCGGCGCAACTCGCCGCGAATAGCGTCTCCCCCGCCCTTGTGCGGTTCGCTGGCCCACGCGTCATCGTTCCACTGAGCGGAAAACCTCCCGGGCGGGTTCGGTGCAGGAAGGTCCTTCCCTGGAGCCCAATCCGTGCGGGGACGGACGATGCCGGAGGCGTCGACAAGATCGAGATACGTCTTGAAGGCGTCACCAGTGAGGTGATCCCGCGCCTCGTCGACGGTCACCTCGATCGGCAATGCGGTTCGCTCGACAAGCGGGAACGGAAGCATGTCGCGAAGTCGGCCGATCGTCTCCGAGTTCCACCCACGCAAGAGCAAATCTGTCGCTCCGCCCTCAACTGCTGCCAGAGCTTCTTCGGCACTGTCGACGAAGACGGAGACCCTCGGGTTCACCCCGGGAAGCTCCGCTATCTGGGATCCGATGGCAACATCGCTCCGTCCCACCCGTAGGAACGCCGCTTGCGTTCGGGCGAGCGCATCGATCGTGGCTGCCCGGTCGTCGCCCGCGACGAGCGTCAGCTGCCATCCGGGCACACCGCCCTTGCCGAGGGCGAGGGCCCGATTCGGACTGACGGCATGGGCCGGAGCGCATGCCTCTCCATCATCGCCGGCTACCGGCATGAGACCCGCAGAGAACGACGCAAGACAGTCCGCTTCGGTGAGGGCCTCGACTTCGACGGTGGTTGCACCCTCACGGCGCCTGCTCTCTGCCCATCGATCCATGATGGACTCGACAGGTCGCATCCGAACAAACGTGATCATCGTCATGTAGTCGCCTTCTCCTCGACCACAGCGTACGCCTCACCGTCCGCTCTCCCGACGAGCTTGCGCAGAAGAGTCGGATCGATCCATCGGTCGTTCACGAACTCTGGGTAGACCGGCAGACGTGGTCGGAGATCGAAGCCGGCGTCCTCCGTGACGGAGCGCAGTCGGTCGAGGCGGGGCCACGGTGCCTCGGGATTCACCCAGTCGATCGTCAGTGGCGAGACGCCGCCCCAATCGTTGATACCGGCATCGAGGTAGATGCCGAACTCGTCGGTCAGGTTCGGTGGAATCTGAACGTTCATCTCCGCACCGAAGATCCATCGAGTCAGGGCAACCACGGTTGAGAAGAACTCGATGGTTGGTGGTTCAACACCCCGCATTCGCGTGTCGGCCTTCGGCTGGAAGTTCTGCACGATTATCTCCTGGAGGTGACCCGTGCGGTGGTGCATCTCCGCGAGGGCGAAGAGACTGGCAACGATCTCTTCTGGCGTCTCACCGATTCCGACGAGGATCCCCGTCGTGAACGGGATGCTGAGACGACCCGCCGTTTCGATGGTCTCCATCCGGGCGGCGGGGTCTTTGTCCGGGCAGTCGTAGTGAGGCATCCCCGGTTCCATCAAACGGGGCGAGATGTTCTCGAGCATGAGACCGAGCGACGGGTTCGATCTGCGAAGCCTTCGCTGTGTCGCCTCATCCATCAGACCCGGATTAGCGTGTGGAAGAAGCGTGCTCTCTTCGACGATGCGTTCGGTCACGTGCCGCACATACTCGAGCGTCGACGGATGCCCGTGCAGGTCGAGGAACTCCCGGGCTGCGGGCCAGCGATCCTCGGGCCGATCACCGAGGGTGATCAGGGCCTCGGTACATCCGTGGGCCTCCCCTGCGCGAACGACGGTCATCACCTCGTCGGGAGTCAGGTAGACGCCTCCTGCTCCAGGTGGCTTGGCGAACGTGCAGTACGTGCACCGGTCGCAGCACATCGTGGTGAGGGGGATGAAGACCTTCCGGCTGTAGGTAACAGTTCTGCCTTTCCCCTCGTCGCGAAGCCGCCGAGACTCAGCGAACAGTGCCCCCGTGGAAGAAGCACCGGTGAGGATTCGGAGTGCGAGGTCGGGGTCGGGCGCCGGAAACGGCATCGACCGAACCTATCACACCTCTGAGCCCTCCGAGACCGCAGCGTCGGCATCCAGGGGCTCAGCATCTTGCACCGCGTCGGGGATGTCCCGTTCGAGATGGCGCAGCGGCGGGTACATCCATGCCACAACGGACGCCACCACGACGAACAAGCCGATCACGATGAAGAACAGCCCGTATCCGCGACCGAAACCGGTTCCGATGACCTCGCCCACTGAACCGGCCAGTGATCCGTCTTCCGCCATAAGGGGTTCGAAGACCTGGTCCGAGAGCGGGCCGACCAGCACATACGCGATAGGTACGGCACCCTGGGCAATGAACCTTCGCACTGCGGAGACGCGGCCCTGAAGATCGGCCTCTACCTTCGTCAACCAGATCGCCTGGCTCGTCGCGTTGATAACGGGGAGCGAGAGCATGCCGACAAACATGACCCCGGCTATCCAGAAGATCGATGCCCTCAGCCCAACCGCAGCGAACACCGCCCCGAGGAAAGCGCCCCCGACGACGAGTCCCAGCACACGCTTCCTAGGGCCGCCCCACGCGCTTGCGACAACCGATCCGACCAACATGCCCATCGAGGCCACCGTGAATGCGGTCCCAAGGCCTGCTTCCGATGTAAGTGAGAGTCCGAGCGGGATGAAGAGCGGAAAGACGAAGCCGAAGGCGACGTTGATCGCTGAGAAGTACAGGAGGAGAGCCAGCAGTCCATGGCGGGCAATCAAGTACTTGAAGCCGTACTTCGTCTCGTGCCAGAGGCTCCCTGCACCCTCGGTGCCGGCCTCACTCGCCTTCAGCTTGGGGAATCTCACAACGAGGAGGGTCACGATCGCGACCGAGAACGTCACAACGTCGATGGCGAAGATGGCCCCAATCCCCGAGAACGCGAGGGCGAACCCGGCCAGAATCGGCCCTCCGAGCTGTCCGAGTGCCTCTGCCATCTGCACGAGACCGGAAGCACGACCGAATTGCTCCTTCGGAACGAGAACGGCCATTGCGGCCGAATAGGCAGGCCACTGGAATGCCTGGAATAGGCCCGAGATCGCTACGGCGATCGCGATGTTCCACAACGCCAGCGAGCCTGCGAAATAGAGCACCACAAGGACGATCGTCCCCGCCCCGGCACCCGCATCGGCGAGGATCATCGCCTTCCTCCGGTCCCATCGGTCGACAAGGGCACCGGCGAACGGCGTGATCAGAATCTGAGGGAGCTGAGAAGCGAGCATCACGGTGGCGAGTTGTGTGACCGATCCCGTCTGCTGGAACACGTAGATGCTCAGCCCGAAGCCGGTGAGATTCGTGCCAACGAGCGAGACCAACTGCCCGCCCCAGACAACGAAGAACGTCCTCATGTTCGGCTCGGAGTCGATATCCGGTTCGGGTCGGGCTCCCTTGTTGGTCGACATCTGCCGTATTGTCGGCACTTCTCGACCATTTGTCAAACAGTGACACTCGCCGGCTTCGGTAGGCTCACCTCATGCATCTACGGTCGCTCTTCATCGTCATCGTGATCGCAATCTCGGCATGCACGCCCAGCGTGCAGGAGAGCGCGTCGACCACGATCGCCGCCACTACAACGACCACCCCCTCTTCCGAAACACCGGTTTGCCTCTCGGGAGAATTGCCGTTCGTCGAACAGGGCGTTGTCGCGGCTCTGGACAGCCAGGGTCGCGACGCCCGCGCGATCGCCGGCATCCGCTGGTATGCACTCGAAGAATGCGAACGGGTCGAGATCGAGTTCCTCTCCGTTGCCGGATCCCCCGCTTCCCGAATCGGCCCCGTCGGAGTCTCAATTCTTTCCGATGCAGGGATCGTGCGTGTGACGCTGTCGGACGCGATCGCCGATTCTGCCGTGGCCGATACGACGCTCAATGGGAGCCTCCTGGATAGTTGGTACGTCATCGAGGGCATCAGCGACGGTCTTGCCGTCGATCTCCACCTCGCCGATCGGGCGGGCGCGAGAGCATTCACGACAACGTCGCCTGCCCGACTCGTCATCGACCTGGTCCCTGCCGAGGAAGATCTCCCGATCGCGACGCCGGCCTCGGAGGGGGGCATCGTCCTCATGAGCCCGCAGGCCGGTGTCGGCCTGTACCCGCTCCAGATCTCTGGATACTCAGAGCCGAGCATCGATGCGGTTCGGATCCGTCTGTCCGATTCGACCGCTGTCTTCATCGATCGGTCGGTCTCCACGCTCTCCCCCATCCACGTCTGGCATGCTTTCGACGTAGGCCTCGCCGACGGCCCCTCCGGCTCCCTCGACCTCTTCGTTGGAACGGTCACGGAAGACGGAGAACCAGGATCCGGTGTGGAAGTCCCTCTCGATCTTCCGTGATCCAAGGAGCGAGTCTGAATTCGTATCCGGCAGCTCGCAGCTCTGCGGTGGCATCTTCGGATTGCCACGCGTGGCAGATGTCATCGTCTTCGCCAACCATGAGGACCAGGTCGCCGTTCGGCACCTCACCCAGGGCTGACCCACAGTCTCATCGCGTACCAGGGCACTCCGACTCAGTCGACAACGCCCGTATGTGCCGATGTGGGCGGGCCCTGTGCTGGTCCGGTTTCTCTGAGTCTCTCTATCTAGCGGCGTCGATTGCGTCAATCGTCAGTTGAACGACCTCATGGCCCACCGGGTCGTCGAGAACCACGACCCCGACCTGAGCCCCGGATCGTGGTCCATCTGTTGTGGAAGTCCATACCCTTGGAATGGGAGGATGACCTCTCGGTCC
>RCNG010000315.1_pt1 | contig 28563 bp, 26 predicted proteins | sample 2041371 | NCBI WGS metagenome assembly RCNG01 (sample SAMN09708227, study PRJNA481090) | Marine sediment metagenome, whole genome shotgun sequencing project. | biome: marine sediment; feature: ocean; material: sediment; isolation source: Sewage treatment plant 1 marine sediment (STP1) ... | reverse complement strand
GGGCTCATCAACGGTCTGGGCAATCGCCTGACCGTCGACGATCGTCGAAGCGGCGAACGCCCCGGCCACCAGAACACCGGCAGCTGCAATGGAAACGAAGATCTTCTTCATGTGTATCTCCTTTCTTCGTCCATGGGGACATCGTGGAACACCGACATCACAGATCTGTGTGGGGTGTCTGAGAAGGGGATGAGAGAAGGAGTGGGGAGACGAGTAGACCAGTAGATCAGTAGATCAGTGAGCTACCAGCTACCAGCTACCAGCAGGAGGGTGCCTCTGCCGAATACCGACTACCGACTAGGAATCTCGAATCCCACTCTTGCCCCGCCATCATCAGGAGTCTCGACGAATACTCCGCCTCCGTGGGCTTCGGCTATCTGCTTCACGATTGAGAGTCCGAGACCGGATCCCCGCATGGAACGTGCTGAGGCCGATCGGTAGAACCTGTCGAAGATCAGATCGCTATCTGCCTCGTCGATTCCCGGACCGTGATCCCGCACGGAGACCCTTCCACCGGCCACGGTGACCTCGATCTGATCTCCATCGGAGCCCCACTTCAGAGCGTTGTCAAGGAGGTTGTCGACCGCTCGTGCCAGAGCAACCGAACGGCCGTGAACGGGGCACCGTTCCGATGCAACCTCGATGTCAATCGTTGTGCGCCGGGCTGCTCGCTCGACCGACTGCGCAACGATGTCGTCGAGGAAGAGATCATCAATCGGTTCTTCGGTGTAGCGATCAGAAGCAACATCCACAACCTCGCCAACCAGGACTGAGAGATCCTTCACTTCTGCCTCGGCGGCCGTGATCAATTCTCTCCGCTGGTCATCGCTCAGGTTCTTCGTTCGACCGAGCAGTTCGATGTTGGTACGCAGGGCCGTGAGCGGTGTTCGCAGCTCGTGTCCGGCATCGCGCACCAGCCGCTGCTGTTGAGTTCGGCTCTCCTCCAGAGCGGCCAACATGGCGTTGAAGTTTCGAGCAAGACGACCGACTTCGTCGTTCGGCCCTACCTCGATCCTCGCCGCGAGATCCTGAGTCTCGGCGACGTGCTCCGCGGCCTCCGCAAGACTGTCGATCGGTTTGAGGGCGCTGCGCGCCACGAGCACTCCGGCTCCGGCAGCAAGAAGCACGCCGAGCAGCCCGATGAAAGAGAGGGCGATCGCGAGACCCGCCAGCGTGGCATCTACTTCCGTGAGCGGCCTCGCCATCTGAACAAGACCGAGCGGATCCAGAACGTACGTGATCATCCGCATGTGCACGCCGTCGACGTTCTCGTCGGAGAGAAGCGCCTGGCGGATGGCAACGTCTTCCTCGACCCCTGGAAGAGGCGCTTGACCCTCTGGGACCAAGACCTCTCCGGTCGGCAGCGTCACCTGGTAGTAGACGGTGTCGAACGACGGGCCCCGACCACCGAGGAAACCAAGTGGGAGGTGCAATGGACCACCCGACCCAACGATCCCCCGCGGATCGTCCGCAAGGCTCTGGATCACGAGAGCCCGCTCGATCAGGCTCTCATCGACCTCCGATCGGAGTTCTCGACGCGCCAGAAGGAAGGCGGCAGCGGAAACGAGCAGCACGGCGATGGCCACTGCCACTGCCGCCGTGAGAACGATTCTGGTCCTGAGCTTCAAGAGAACTCCTCGGACTGCACTACGACTCGTCGCGCAGCGTGTATCCGACGCCGCGAACGGTGTGAATCAACCGTGATCGACCGGCTTCTTCTGTCTTTCGCCTGAGGTACCCGACGTACACGTCGAGCGAGTTGGAAGACGTCTCGAAGTCGAATCCCCACACATCGCGATAGATCTGATCGCGGGTTGCGACACGCCCGCCGTTTCGGAGAAGAACTTCGAGCAGATCGAATTCAGTCTTCGTAAGAGGAAGGGGATCGCCCGATCGAGTCACGGTGCGGGTACCGAGGTTCATCTCGAGGTCGGCGAAGGAGAGGACGTCCGAGACGTCGCCAACTGATCGTCGGAGAAGAGCACGGATTCGAGCAAGTAGTTCCTCGAGAGCGAACGGCTTCGCCAGGTAGTCGTCGGCACCTGCATCGAGTCCGTCCACGCGATCGGAGACCTCGGTGAGTGCGGTGAGAATGAGGACGGGCGTCTCGTCACCTTTCGCCCTCAATCGGCGGCACATCTCGAGACCGTCGACGAACGGCATCATGACGTCGAGCACGATGACATCCGGCGTATCTGCGGCGACGGCCTCGAGGCCACGGCCGCCGTCGGTCGCTGTCGCGACGTCATATCCCTCGAACGACAGAGCGCGAGTCAGCGCAGCTCGGACGTCCGGGTCGTCTTCAACGATGAGCACCTTGGCGGTCTCCATGACACCTCCTGGACAAGAACGATAAGCCGAAGGCGTGAGAAGAGCCTGAATCGAGCCTAAGAGGAGAGTGAGATCGAGCTGCCCGCTACCAGCTTCCAGCTGCGAGCCCTCAGTCTCTCCAGTCGCCGGACGCAAGTGTCGATCCGCGTGCCGGGCTGGTGGCTGGCAGCTGGTAGCTGGTAGCTGGTGGCCTCTTCTCAGTATCTTCTTACCTACCACTCAGCCTTGCTTCAGGTTCCCCTGATTGACTACCGGTCGAACCTTCAGAACTCTCAGGTCCGCGATCGATTGGAGATCGAGATGAAACGCAACGTCATTGTCCCCATAGTGCTCGCATTCGGGTTGCTGGCTGCCGCATGCGGCAGTGCAGACGCCGACTCCAATGTCGCTTCGCTCGAGAACGAGTCTCAGGCGGAGCAGACCGAGGAGGCGGCCGTTGGTACAGCCTCTCAGGAAGAAGCTGTGATGGCGTTCACGGTCTGCCTGCGTGACGAGGGCTTGGATGTCGACGATCCAGTGGTCGATGACCAGGGAAATCTCCGACCCCCGCGTCTCCGTGACATCGAGAGCATTGACCGCGAAGTCGCCGACGCCGCGTTCGAGTCGTGCAACGTCTACCTCGAAGATGTGACGTTCGGACTCGATTCCGAGGATCGAACCGAACGCGAAGACGAGCTCCTCGCATTCGCCTCGTGCGTCAGGGAGAATGGCTACAGCATGCCCGATCCGGACTTCTCCACCGACCGTACACCGGGCCAGGGTGGCGGCGGACCGTTCGGCGAACTCGATAGAGAGGATCCCGCCTTCCAGACCGCCATGGCCGCATGCAGCGATATCTTCGGCGCGGGTGCACCGATTCCGGGAACCCGAGGAGGGGGACAGGGCTGATGAACGACTCCGAGAACATTCCCATGCCTGAAGGGGCCTCCCCCGGATCGACGGAAGACTCCGTCGCGATTGAATCCGCGACGACGTCCGGAAAGCCATGGTGGCGTCGCACCTCGATCTGGATCGCCGGTGCAGCGGTCATCGCAGTCGGGGTCACTGGCGCTTGGTTGCTGTCCGGTAGTGACGCATCGACGACCACGGACACCGTGGCAGCCTTGAAGTACGCCGAGGTCGCACGCACCACGCTCGAGGATGTCACCACGCTCGATGGGACCCTCGGTTTCGTCGCAGGCGATCCGCTCGTCTACGCCGGCTCGCCGGACGGGATCGTGACGATCGCCGCAGGTGCCCCGGGGACCGTCACGTCAATCGCAGGTGAAGGCGAGACAGTGGAAGAAGGGGAGATTCTCTACACGCGCGACGAGCAACCCGTGATCGTGTTCTACGGCGACATCCCGGCATATCGGACGCTGAATTCACGAGCGACTGACGGCGCCGACGTCCTCCAACTCGAAGAGGCCCTCACCCGCCTCGGCTACGACGAAGACGGGGACTTCGACCTAGATGGCGACTACACGTATGCGACGCAGGAGGCCATCAAGGATCTCCAGGAGGATCTCGATATCGACGAGACAGGCGCGCTCCAATACGGCTCCTATGTGTTCGTCGACGGTCCCATCTTTGTGGCCGACACGCTGGTCACGGTCGGATCACCGGTCAATTCCGGTACGCCGGTCATCGCTACCTCCACGATGCCTCAGGGAACGGTCACCGCTCTCGCATCTGAGGGCGACGTTCTTGACCACGGCGACACACTGTTTGTTGTCGAGGGTGACCCGGTGACACTGTTCGTTACCGACGTCCCGTTCTACCGAACACTCGACGTTGATTCGGCTGGTGACGACGTCCGCGTCCTCGAGGAAGCGCTCGCGGTCTTCGGATTCGATGCCGAGGGAACGCTCGTCGTAGATGACGTCTTTGACGAAGCGACGACCGAAGCCCTCGTCGCATGGCAGGCATCTATCGGTGCGCCCGTCGATGGCGTACTGAACATCGGCGAGATCATGGTTACCGAGGATCCGATCCGTGTCGCGTCCGCTCACATCAGCATCGGAACCAACGTCACGCCCGGAACCCAGATCTACACACCGTCGACATCGACATCGGTGGTTTCGGTACGGCTGCCCGCCGAAGATCAGGAGCTCATCGTCGCAGGCGACTCGGTCACGGTGGTGATGCCGAACGGAGATGACGAACCGGCATCGGTCACCTCGATCGGGAACATCGCTATCCGCAGCCAGGAATTCGGCACGTACTTCGAAGTTGAGATCACCCTCGATCGCCAGGGTGCGGCCACGGGTCTCGACGAAGCTCCGGTCGACGTCGACATCATCGACGATCGTGTCGAGAACGTTCTCGTCGTGCCCGTCACGGCGCTGCTGGCACTCGGAGAGGGTGGCTACGCGGTCCAGATCGACACCGGTGAAGGCCAGACGCGACTCGTCGCCGTCGAGGCTGGTATGTACGCGGACGGGTCGGTGGAGGTCTCATCGAGTGAACTCGAGGCCGGCATGCAGGTCGTCATTCCATGACCCATCCCGTCCCAGATTCCGCTGCGAAGACGCTTGGGTCGGACAACGACCGAACGGTCCTCGCCCTATCGAACGTCACGAAGACGTACCCCGGCACACCACCGATCCACGCCATCCGTGGCATCGACCTTGACATCCGGTCGGGCGAGCTGGTCGCCATCGTCGGCCCGTCGGGATCGGGAAAATCGACGCTTCTCCACGTGATTGGCACACTCGATCGGGCGACCGCCGGAGCGGTCTCGGTTGCCGGCTACAACGTAGACGACCTCAATGACAAGCAGCTCTCGTCGCTGCGTTCACGGCACATTGGGTTCGTGTTCCAGCAGTTCTTCCTCCTCGCAGGAGAGACGGCGTTGGACAACGTTTCCGACGGCCTCCTGTATACCGGCATGCCACTGAGCAACAGAAGAGTTCTCGCAAAGCAGGCACTGGATCAAGTCGGCCTGGCTCACCGGATGAGTCACGAGGCGACCAAACTCTCGGGTGGTGAGCGGCAGCGGGTCGCGATCGCCCGTGCGCTGATCGGCTCACCCGACATCATCCTGGCGGACGAACCGACCGGCAACCTGGACAGCAAGTCCGGCGAAGACGTCGTTGGCCTCATCGAGCAACTCAACGCCGGCGGCACGACGATTCTCGTGATCACCCACGATCACGAGATTGCCGCCCGGTTCCCCCGCCGAGTGTCACTTCTCGATGGCGAGATCGTCGAAGACGCAAGACTGGCCGCGTCGGGAGACCGACGATGAAAGCCTCCCTCGAACCATCACGTCTCGCCCCGGCAGATATGATGAGGGCCTCCCTCATAGGCCTGAGAACCCGTCGCTTGCGTTCAATACTCTCTGGACTGGGGATCGTCATCGGCATCGCGGCGATGGTCGGCGTTCTTGGCTTGTCCGAGTCCTCCAAGTCCGACCTCCTCGCCCAACTCGACCAGTTGGGAACGAACATGCTTCGGATTGAGGCGGGCTCCGGGATCGGTATCGGAACCGGAGAGCTTCCCGAGGATTCAACTGCCATGGTCTCACGTGTCGGCCCAGTCGAGCAGGTCGCTTCGATCAGCGAGATCGAAGCGAGCGTGTACCGAACGGACCTCGTGCCCGAGGGACAGACGGGAGGCATCACCGTGAAGGCCGTCGATGAGAACCTGCTCGCGACGTTGCAGGGTCAGATGGAGTCCGGGATCTTCCTCGACGAAGCGGCAAGCGATCTCCCCGTCGTTGTCCTCGGTTCTGTGGCGGCTGAGCGCCTCGGGGTGACCAATGGCGCCGGAGGCACCGTCGTTTGGCTCGGAAACGAGTGGTTCTCCGTCGTCGGCGTCATGGACACGCTCGATCTCTCCCCTGATCTCGATCGTGCGGCTCTCGTCAGCTACTCGACGGCTGAACAATTCCTCGATCACGGCGGCGTGCCCAGCACGATCTACGTCAGGAGCGACCCGGACGACATCGACGCCGTCCGGTCGGTGCTGCCCGCAACCGTCAACCCGGAGAGCCCGGATGAAGTTGAGGTCACAAGACCGTCCGATGCTCTCGAGGCGAAGGAAGCGGCTGACCAGGCGTTCACAAATCTTCTCCTCGGACTCGGTGCTGTTGCGCTCCTCGTCGGCGGTGTCGGGATCGCGAACGTGATGGTGATCTCTGTGCTCGAACGACGCGGCGAGATCGGTCTCCGGCGTGCCCTCGGCGCGACCAAGGGACACATCTCGATTCAGTTCCTCGGTGAATCTTTGATCCTCGCCACGCTCGGCGGGCTTGGCGGCATCGCTCTCGGCGGTGCGGTCACCGCCGCATACGCCTGGTCACAAGGTTGGGAAGTGTTGATCCCGACCGCGGCGATCGTTGGCGGAATGGCCGCAGCGCTCATCATCGGCGTGATCGCAGGCCTCTACCCGGCAATGCGCGCGGCGCGAGTCAGCCCAACCGAGGCGCTCCGTACGCTGTAGCGTGCCGCCTCGTGACGTGGAGCATCGAGAACCGCACCGTGGTGATCACCGGAGGCAATTCCGGAATCGGCCTGGCGACCGCCACCGAACTCGCCCGCCGGGGAGCGAACGTGGTCTTGACAGCCAGGGACCCGGATGCGGGCAGGGCCGCCGCTGATCGGGTTGAAGCCGAGACGGGTCGGGCCGTCGCTCCGATGGTTCTGGATCTGTCGTCCTTTGCATCGATACGGTCATTCGTTGACGAGTTGACATCTGCACGAGGGCGTGCGGACGTTCTGATCAACAATGCGGGCGTCTATGTGAGTTCAAAGCGACTCACCGCCGATGGACACGAATGGACGATGGGTGTCAACCACCTCGGGCCCTTCCTGCTCACCTGCTTGTTGGTCTCCGACGCATCGACCCTTCCCGACCGGATCGTCAACGTCGCATCCGAGATGCACCGCAACACGAAACACGACCCCGGCTTCGTCGAGCTCGAATTGGGGGGCCGCTACCGAGGGACACAGGCGTACGCCCGTTCGAAACTTGCCAACATCCTCTTCACGCGGGAACTCGCCCAGCGCCTTGACGGCACGGGCAGCGCCGCCTTCGCAGTTCATCCGGGAGTCGTAGCGACACGCATCGCTCAAGACGGCGACAGCACGATCGGATCACTCCTGTGGAAAGCCGGCTCTCGCTGGATGCGCACAACGGAAGAAGGCGCTGCCACGTCTATCTACGTTGCGACCGAATCTGGCTTTGAGCGATTCTCGGGTGGGTACTTCTCCGACGAGCGGCTGATCGAACCAAGTCCTGCCGGACTCGACGACGCCGCGGCAAGTCGACTCTGGGAACGGAGTGCCATCGACACGGGATGTCGCCCTCGCTGAGCGGGCGGTACGCTACGGCCACATGACCGAGAGCAACGGGGCAGCGCCCGAAGAGTCTGCCATTCCGCAGAGAACCGGGCAGCCACTGTGGAAACGATTGCTCCGGGCTGCGGTCACCGTCCTCGTCCTCCTCCTCGTGTTCGGCTTCGTCCTCCCGCAGCTCGCCGACTATCGAGCCGTCGCCGATCTCATTGGGGACATCGAGCCGATCCAATGGCTGCTCCTTGCGATCTTCGCTGTGTGGTTCCTCATCGCCTATGTATTCGTCTTCATGTCAACGCTGCCCGGACTCCGATTTCGCGAGGGGTTCGTCGTACAGACAACAGCGACGGCCATCAACAACTCGCTTCCTGCGGGTGGCGCTATCGCCCTGCCCATTACCTACTCGCAATTCCTCTCCTGGGGCTTCACCCCTGAATCAGTCACGGCGGCACTGCTCACGGCAGGAGTTTGGGACCAACTCGCACGCCTTGCTCTCCCTGTTCTCTCCGTAGCCGCTATCGCCATCACGGGTGAAGCGCTCTGGTGGATGTGGCTCATCTCTCTGGGAGGCATCGTTGTCGTTGTTGGAGCGATCTGGCTCATCGCCCGCATCCTGGGCTCGCAGTCGGCGGCTCTCGCTCTCGGGAAATGGCTCGACAAGATCACCAACTGGGGACTGGAGAAGATCAAGCGTGACCCTGTCGATGTCGTCGCAGCGACGCTCAAATTCCGGGACAACGTTCGCCACGTTGCCCAGCACCGGTGGAAGTGGGTCACTGCCGCGACGATTGCGAACCATGCTTCGATGGCAGCGCTGTTCGCTGTGTCGCTCAGAGCGGTCGGCGTATCCAGCGACGACGTGTCGTTGCCGTGGCTACTCCTCGCGTTCTCCCTCGGACGTCTACTCGTCATCATCCCCGTAAGCCCCGGTGGCCTCGGCCTGGTTGATCTCGGCTTCATCGGGTTGGTCTCGCTCGGGTGGGGGGCCGGAGCCGATCCCGACCTCATCTCGGCCGGGGTGCTTCTCTATCGGGCACTCTCGTTCCTGCCACCGATCCTGGTCGGCCTCGGATCGTGGCTCTTCTGGAGAGCCAATCGCAGCTGGCGTCAGGATTGGCAGACCGAGCGTCGCGGCGAGGTCATCCCCGTCTGAGGCGCGGGACCTCTTCGTTCTGTGGGCTCCCTCCGCCAAATAGGACGGCGCGTACCCAGGGTTGCAGACGTCCTATGCGCGGTCTCCGGCCCACGGTTCGCGGGACCTCTTCGTTCTGTGGGCTCCCTCCGCCAAATAGGACGGCGCGTACCCTGGGTATGGCCTTCTTGGGGGCTAGAAGATGGTGGCGACGAGAATCGAGACCGACTGCTGGAGCAGGATCCAGACCACCCAACCGCCTATCGCCGTTCCGACGGCGCGTCCCGTCGAGAAGTCGAGGCCCTCGCGGATCGCCACGACGGACGCAACGAGCACCCACACGGCAGCAACCGGGTCCAGGAACGGAATCACGCCGATGACCCTTGGCGCCTGAGCGAAACCGAGGACACGTAGCATCTCTGCCACGTTGGTGGTGCCCTTGAAGACTCTCCCACCGATCAGCGACGTGAACGCGGCCCACACAACCCAGCCGATCACCGCGAAGACGACTCCAAGGCCAATCGTCAGAGGAAGCCCACCCTCCGCGGGAATCGGAAAGTCGCCGATCCCCAGCCATCCGCGAGCAGCGTTCCAGACATCCTCTCCTGCCGTATTCTCGTAGCCGATCCACGACCCGACGGCGGCCAGGGCATTCGCCACAACGACAACGGCGAACGCCTGAGGCATCAGACCCGGGGACTTCTCTGCGCGGTCGTAGAATTTGAGATCGAGTGCCGCAGCGCGGATCATGTTGCGGATCAATGGCTTCCCTCCGGATGACGCACGAACGATAGAGGCGTTATCGACTCTTGATCCATCGACGCAGCGCCTCTCCGATTTGGTCGGGAGAGTCCTCCTGGATGAAGTGTGTTCCTACAACCTTCGCCTCAATCTGGTTCGGCCACGCCCGGCAGAACTCACGTTGGGCCCCGACGAGGATCGCTCCGGGATCCGCGTCGATGAAGAGCTTGGAAACATCGGCCGACGAGAGCCACCGGCCGTAGCCATCGACAATCGCGGCGACGTCATCCGGATCTCCATCGATCGGGATCTCCCGTGGCCATGTCAACGTTGGCCTGCGATCCTCTCCCGGATTCCGGAACGGTCTCCGGTACTCATCCATCTCGTCATCGCTCAGTTGTCGCATGATGGACGCCGGCAGAATCCTCTCCACGAACACGTTCTTCTCAAGCACGATCTCGTCGCCTGCAGACGACCGCATCGCCTGGAAGATCGGACGGGAAGTCTCAGGCCAATCATCCCAGGTGACGGGGCGAACGATCGCCTCCATGTAGGCGATCCCGGCCACCGAATCGCGATGACGGTTCGCCCAATCGAATCCGAGAGCCGAGCCCCAGTCATGAACGACCAACGTGACTGCGTCGTCAACGCCGACTGCATCGAGGAAGGCATCGAGGTAGCGCCGATGATCGACGAAGCGATAGTCGAGTCCTGCAACCTTGTCCGAGTCACCCATACCGATGAGATCGGGAGCGATACAGCGGCCCAGATCAGCGACATGGGGAATCACGTTTCTCCAGAGGTACGAGGACGTCGGGTTCCCATGCAGGAAGACAACCGGATCGCCCCTCCCCACGTCTACGTAGGCCATCCCCGAACCGAGCACATCAATGCGGTGTTTCTCCATGGCCCTCCTCCAGCGTTGAGGGTAGGCGGCGGGGTACGCCGGTACCATCGACGCCCGTGACAACTCCCAAGATCACCCGACGCTCCCTCCTTGCCGGTACGCATGGCATCTCGGGACCGGCGATCGTGATCGATACGTTCCGTGCATTCACAACGGCGGCATTCCTGCTCGACCGGGGCGTGGATCGGATTCTGCTCGCCGAGACCCTCGACGAGGCTCGCGAGCGATCACTCTCGATCGCCGATTCGATCCTGTGCGGAGAGGAGGGCGGCCGCAGGCCGGACGACTTCGATCTGGGCAACTCTCCTGTAGCAATCGAGCACTACGACCGTCTCGAAGGCCGCACCGTCGTCATGCGAACGTCGGCCGGAACGCGCAGCGTCGTCAGTGCCCTGAGGTCCGGAGCGAACCCCGTGTACGCAGCCAGCCTGGTTGTCGCCGGAGCAACGGCTTCGGCTGTTCGGGATAGGACAAACGTCGTGATCGTCGCATCGGGACTCGGCGGGATCACCATCGCCGACGAGGACGAGGAAACTGCCGGTCTCATCGCCGCCAGACTCCTCGAACAACCCGACGACCCCGACCGCCTCGACAGAATCCGAACTGGAGCGGGCGCCGATCGCCTCAGGACGACACCATGGATCGATCCAGAGGACCTCGGGCGATGCCTCGATGTAGACCGATTCGACTTCGCTATGAGGGTCAAGATCGAAGACCGTGTGGCGGTTCTGAGGTGTGATGTGTGAGCTGTGGGCAGAGGCTGATACGGGCAACGGATTGCGTGCCACGGTCCCGCTAAAGATTTGGCTTGCCAAATCCGATGAATCCCAATGCGATGGAAAAGGCGACACGATGAGGGATCGACTCGTTCGGACCTCGATCGTCACCACGAAAAGACTGCCGACCGGCTCAAGGGCGTTCTATCCCGGGACTACGACTTCGAGAATCAGGATCCTGCTGAGGTCGAAGCCCGGTTGAGGAACATGGTCTACGGGGCCAACCGCAAGTAGGACACAACGAACACCGGTTCCGTCAGGTTCCGGTGGCTTCGTTCGGTCGGAAGAAGGTCGCTATCTGCGCGGCTGCGGCCACGAGACCACCAACAACGAGCGCTGCGCCGACCCACCCATTGAGCACGTCTTCGATCCCGATCGCTGCGTCGATGGAGAACTCTCCTGGGCCGCCGATGGCGATTGCAGCGCCGACAGTGCCGAGCACCAGGACGTACTCCCATCCTTCGTCCGGGCGTGCCGTGACCCAGAATCCGACAGAGCGATGGACCGTCCAAAATGCGACCGCCATCACTGCCACGAGGCCCATGCCCGCCAGTGAAGTTCCCAGCCCGACGATCAACAGCACGCCGACTCCGATCTCCGTCGCGGTCGAGGCGAACCACTGCAATTCAGGCTGACGGAATCCGATGCTCCCGAACCAGTTCGCGGTCTTGACCCGGCCGCGGGCGTGTTTCACGCCGTGGGCCAGGATGACACCACCCGCCACCAGGCGCAGCAGTGCTACCGCCCAGTCAAACGTTTCGATCATCGTCTTCTCCCTCTGTTCTCTGAGTGGCTACGCGCTCAACGGCATTAGCCCATCGTGGTCGTTTTGGTCGGCTCAACAACGATGACGATGCGTTCGTCTCCGGGTTGGTGCCACGGGTAGCGGTCGAGGCCCAAGTACTTGAGGGCCATCGAGTTGATGAACGCAAGATCGGGATCATCCTCCACGTCCGTAGCGACTCCACGGATCTCGAGATACCGGTAGGGGTCATCCGGATCCAGGATGGAGAGCGCCACGCGTCGGTCGGCACGAGTGTTCCGATACTTCTGACGAGTCGTCGTCTGGGAGAACCGGATATGCGACCCGTCCCATCCGAACCAAACCGGGTTGTTCTGAGGTTCGCCGTTCGGACCGATTGTTGCGACGGAGGCGAACGCTTTCTTGTCGAGAATGTCTGCGTGTGATTCCGGGATGAGCATTTGCGGCCTTTCGTTCTAGGGGGTGAACAGTGACTAGCCCGTTTCTTGTTCCCACGTTGACCCTGTACGGGCCGCCAACTCGGGGCTACGATCGCCCTGGGCTTAGGAAACGGGAGAGGAAGATCTATGAAACTCGACTCAACTGGCGTTGAGGCGAAAACGTTCGACGTCGTCAGGAAAGGATACGACCGAACACAGGTCGCAGAGTTCCTTGAGAAGGTAGGCGACTCGATGTCGCGCACGGATGAGCGCCTAAAGATCGCCGAAGTTCGCTCTGAACAGCTGGAACGAGAGTCCCGTGACGTCAAAGCGCGATCAGACGCCACGATTCAGGAAACCGTTGCCTCCCGGGTCCGGCTCTTTGACGAGAGGTCCACGGGGATGCCCGCCTCCGAGACCAAGCCCTCAAGTACGGCCGTCGTGAACCAGGCGAAGATCGAAGCGCAGCAGATCCTTGAGCAGGCCAACGTTCGCGCAACCGCCCTGCAGTCTGAAGCTGAGGCGGTCATCCAGGGAGCTCTCGAGACTTCCTCGAAGATCAATGAGGAGCGGGACTACCTCCTCGGATCGACCGAATCGGAACAGATCGGCCTAATCGCTGCCGCAGCAACACAGGCAGACGGGATTGTTGGTGAGGCGATGCTGGCTGGAGAGCATATGAGAGCAGAGGCCGCTGTTCACGCAGCCAAGATGCTGGAAGAGGCCGAGGCCGATGCAGACCTGTTGACGTCCGAGGCCCAGACGCGAGCTCGCAAGATAACGGCGGAAGCCGAACAGCAGCGCGATGATCTTCTCATCACCATCGAACAATCCCGTCATCGACTCGAGAAGATCGACCGCCGTGTGAACCCGTCTGAGGTCATCGATTCCCCTCCTGAGTCGGTCGAAACAGTCGTCGACAACTCAGAAGAGCTCGACCGCCTCACCGTCGACCTGCGCGAGGAGCCGGTCCCGGAAGAATCCGAGTGGGATGAGAAGGTCACGACGGAGAGAAGTGCAAGACCGTCTCGCTACAAGTCCAGGTCGGCGAATCTTCCGCACCTCGGAGACAATGCCGCGTCAGTCATCGGATCGCTGGGAAACCTCCGCTCGAAAGAGTGAACGGAGCTGGTGCTGAGCACTGAGTGCTGAGTACGCCCGGCGAAGCCGTGCCTAGCGGGTTTCGGCCAGGGTCATCATCTGGCGTAGGACTACGACGACGGACGCGCTATCCGAGACGCCGTCTCTCCTCAGGATGCCCACGAGTTGGGCCAGCCGTTCACGTTCGGTCACCGTGTTCTCGGAGAACGCAGCGAATGCGGCGTTGATATCACCGTCGTGATCACCGGCAATTACACGTTCAACGATCACACGTCGGAGGGTCATCAGTTCTTGCTCCAGGCTGAGCGTCGCCCACCGGTGCCAGCGTGTCGAGGTGGGGAGGGTCTCTAGCTGCCGCTCGAGCCAGTCGATGTGGAACGCCTGACCGGCCTTGTAGAAAGCTCGACCGACGTCGGGCAGAGGAAGCCCCGTATCTGCAGCGACATCGATGATGTCGGGCGCGTGAACGAGTTCTACCTGGAAGACGTGCTCAACAGCGATCGCCTCGGGCACACCGAGATCGACGAAACGCTTCACCTGCCGCTCGAGACGGTTCTGCCATTGCTTCGGACCCATCGTTCGGATCCCCTGCACGATCTCGGCGAATCCAGACTGGTAGGCCTCGATGCGATCCATGATCGGTTCCGTGCCACGGCGAGCGATGAACCATCGGGTGATGGTCTCGACAAGGTTGTCGACACCGGTGAGGAGCTTGCGCAAAATCTCCGCATCCAAGGACCCGGCGAGCATTTCGACGTCGTGCCAACGGGAGGACGCCCCAACAACGCCTCGTGCAGTGCGATACGCCCGAACGATCTCCGCCGCTCCGGCACCGGTCTCGACCTCAAGCCTGGATACGAACGTGACACCCTGCGAATTCAACATCTCGTTGGCGACGATCGTCGACACCAACTGCCTGCGAAGAGTGTGCATCGGAATCAGGGACTCGAATCGGTCCACGATCTCCCGGGGGAAGTAACCGGTGAGAAGACTTTCGAAGAACACCGAATCGGGCAGGTCCGAGTGAACGAGTTCATCGGTGAGATATCGTTTCGCGTAGGCGAGCAGTACGGCAAGCTCCGGTCGAGTCATTCCACTCCCGGTGCGTGCGCGTTCCGCCATCGTCTCAGTGTGTGGCAATACTTCGATCTCCCGATCGAGTCCTGCCTCCGCTTCGAGGAGAACCATGAGATCCTCGTAGGACTCCATGCGCTCAGAGGATGCCGCCGCCTCTTGGGAGAGGATCTGCGCTTGGAGGAAGTTGTCATAGACGATGGCGGCGACCACATCGTCAGAGACCGCCTGGATCAACTCGTTTCGCTCATCTCGAGTGAGGACGCCTGACTGCTCCGCAATCCTCAGCAGGATCTTGATGTTGACCTCTCGATCGGAACAGTGGACCCCTCCACTGTTGTCGATGAAGTCGGCGAAGATTCGGCCACCCGATCGGTCAAACTCGACTCGACCGGCTTGCGTGAGACCCAGATTGCCGCCTTCGCCAACCACGCGACATCGGAGATCGCGGCCGTTCACCCTGACGGCATCGTTGGATCGATCCTGCGCATCGTCGTTCGTCTCTGATTCCGCCTTGACGTAGGTTCCGATGCCACCGTTCCACAGCAGATCGACCGGAGCCTTGAGAACGGTCGAGATCAACTCCGATGGGGTCATCTCGGTACTTGTCGTGCCTAGAGATGAGCGCATCTCGTCGGTCAATTCGATGCGCTTGAGACTGCGGGGGAAGATGCCTCCACCGCGAGAGATGGCGTCGCGGTCGTAGTCGTTCCACGAAGAGCGACCCAGGCCGGCTACTCGTTCACGTTCCTTGAACGAACGCTCCGGATCGGGGTTCGGATCGATGAAGATGTGACGATGGTCGAAGGCGGCGACCAGTCGGATACTGCGCGAGAGCAGCATGCCGTTCCCGAACACGTCGCCCGACATGTCTCCGACCCCGATGACAGAAACCGGGTCCGAATCGACATCGACGTCGAGTTCCATGAAGTGACGACGCACAGACTCCCACGCTCCCCTGGCGGTGATCCCGAGGGCCTTGTGGTCGTAGCCGGTCGACCCACCGGATGCGAAAGCGTCATCAAGCCAGAACCCGGCATCGACGGCGATCTCATTCGCGGTGTCAGAGAAGGTCGCTGTTCCCCGGTCGGCGGCCACGACGAAGTACGGATCGTCACCATCGAGGGTGCGAACCCCCGCCGGGTGAACAACGTTGCCGTCTTCGTAATTGTCAGTCACGTCGAGAAGTGCGTTGATGAAGATCCGGTAGCCGGACTTCACTTCATCGAACGTAGGGCCCGCGGCCGGATTGGCGACGCGCCGCATCACAAACCCGCCCTTCGCTCCGGTAGGCACGATGACAACGTTCTTCGTCATCTGAGCCTTCATCAAACCCAGGACCTCGGTTCGATAGTCCTGGCGTCGGTTCGACCAGCGGATGCCACCCCTCGCCACGGAACCGCCACGCAGGTGGACACCTGCAACCTCTGGTGCGAACACGAAGATCTCGTACATCGGTCGGGGTTCGGGAGCAGCAGGAACCTTTGAGGAGAGGAACTTGAAGGCCAGTGAACCGGTCGATAGGAAAGCGCTCGTTCTGACCGTTGCGTCGATAAGACCGAGGAACGCTCTCAGAATCCGATCTTCATCGAGTGAAGCCACCGCTTCGAGATGCTCGAGCAGCGTCGCTCGGAGCACTGTGGCAGCCTCGTCGTCGGCGGCCGGCCCGAACCGGGCTTCAAAGAGGTGCACGAGATCATCGGTGATGTCGGGATGCGCGGCGAGCGCTCCAGCGACGTACGACTTGGAGAACGCCGGGTTCACGAGGTGCCAATACGATCGGTAAGCGCGCAATACGTTGATCTGCCCATGGTCGAGATCGGTGAGAACCAAGAGACGACTCAAACCATCGGACTCTCCTTCCCCGATGAGCGTTGCTGTGAGTGCTGCGCTGACACGGTCGCCACACGTATCGATGTCGAGGCAGCCCCCATCGGGTCCGAGCACGCCGAAATCATGGGCGAAGAGCTCGTCATCGAGATCATCATCCGTGGACAGTCGAGTCGGAATCTCCTCGATCACACGAAGCCCGAGATCCTCGATGAGCGGCAGCATCTCCGACAGGTCACGCTTGCCGCCGCGGCTGTACACGACGATCCGGGACAGGTGTTCATCCGAGTTGGTCTCGTTGAAGATCGAGACTCGGATCGGTTCACTGCCGGACATCAATGCGTGCACATCGACGATCGAACGCGCCGCCTCTCCGAGGGATGACGCGGCTCGGAAGTGAGCGGGATATCGGCGGACGTACGCCTCGATCAGCGCTCGTGCAGCAGGTTGACCCCTCGTTTCTGCAAGTGTCTGGCAGACCCGGTCGCCCCATGTGCGGGTCAATCCATACACGTCCTTTTCGAGGCCCTCGAATGGCACCGTGGGAATCGAGCCCTCGATCCAGACGGTGAAGTGAATGCGGGCATCACCGGTCTCACCGAGCGTCAACTGGTAGTCGATCGAGACGCCCCCGTAGCGTTCCAGTATGAGGTCCTGGAGCTGCCTGCGAAGGTTCGCGTCGAAGCGGTCACGGGGGATTACGACGAGGATCGAGACGTTTCGATGAAGCACATCGTCGCGCACGAACAGGCGCACGTGCTGATGCTCCTCCGCCTCGAGGAGGCCCACGAGGCTCTTTCGAAGATCTTCCCTTGTGATGCTGAACAGTTCGTCTTTCGGAAACGACTCGAAGATCTGGGTGATCACCTTGTAGTCGTGAGAGCCTTCGACGAGATCCTCATCTGCGAGGATGCTCTGCAGCTTGCGTCGAAGAATGGGCATCGTTGCCGATTGCGCCATGTACGCCTTGGAGGTGAACAGACCGACGAGTCGTGCCTCACCCTTCGGGGTTCCATCGGGATGCACGCGTCTGAGCCCGACGTAGTCCATGCGGGAATCGCGATGAACCATGGATCGACGGTTGGTCTTGGAGACGACGAGCTGACGACCGGTCTCATAGCGACTGCGGAGATCCGGAGAGAGGGCGCCCAGCAACACGGGTTCGGCGAAACGGCTGTGTGACCCATCTGACAGGATTCCGAGTCCCGAGTCCTGCTTCGCTACGATCGCCAGCCCTTCCCCGTCGTCGGAGATGTCGTACTCGCGATATCCGAGCAGGATGAAGTTGTCATCGAGCAACCAATCGAGGAAGGCAATCGCCTCATCGACCTCGTTGCTAATGAACGCTGAGCCGTCCTCGAAGGCATAGTGGGCCATGCGCCGCACGGCGAAGCGCATTGGTTCGTAGTCGCGCACCGTCGCCCGGATGTTCCCGATCGCCGACGTGAGTTGCGTTTCGAGTTCACGCGCATCTTCATCTGAGAGCGACTCGGCGAGTTCGTAGTGCTGGAGCGACTCGCGGTACGGGGCGTCATTTCCGGAGACGACGTCGACCAGATCGCCGGAAGAATCTCTTGTCGTTCCGATCACCGGATGGAAGTGCCGGACGATCGTGTACCCGAGACGGGTCAGACGATTGGAGACGGAATCGACAAGGAAGGATGCGTCATCGGTGACGATCTCAACGACAGATCCGGGGGCTTCATACCCGCATGAGTCGACGGTCGGGCGGAAGACGCGGACCGCGGAAGGCTCCCTTCCCCGTTCGTTCAGAAACCCGAAGGCGCATGCGATCTCGGCACCGAACTGATCGGCGCTGATCGTGGGTTCCTCGTCTTCCGGCATACGCCGCTTGTACGCACGAGCGAACGCTGCGAGTGCCTTGTCCGACATGGTGTGTGGATCCCCGTTGCTCACGGCGCGCAGGATACCGCCCGGTGAACCCGTCGCGCTGAAGGCAGCCCCGCACAAACACCCCAAGACTCCCCGGCAAAGCCCGTTTGCAGTAGATCAGGACTGGTCTACTCGCTACTGATCTACTGCTCTACTCGTTCACGGCACCACCAGAACTGGACACGGGGCTTCGTGGACGACGTGGTTTGCTACTGAGCCGACGATCATCCTGCGGAACAGTCCGGCGCCGCGACGCCCGACGACCAGGACGTCGGCATTGACTCTGGTGCACACGTCGATGAGCCGTGCGGACGGCTCTCCGATCTCCTCCATCGTCTCGTAATCGACGTCCGAAAAGTCCACGGAGCGCAGTGTGCGGTCGAGAACGTCGCGTTGCGCCTCTGACAACGAGTCTCCGAGTGCCTCGGCAGTGGGCGGTGAACCGACGATCCCCCACCACCCCTCGGGTGGCCGGACAACGGTCACGATGATGAGTTTGGCTGATTGGCACCGTGCCAACCCGCCTGCCGCCCTCGCGGCCTCGATGGACTGACTAGAACCGTCGACACCGACCACGATGACCCTGGGGTTCCAACCCTCCACGGCGATACCTCCTCACGCTCTGGTATCACAGTATCGGGCGATCGAGCCATCATCAAGGGGAGAAAGCCTTGTACTTCGGCCGTATCCGGTCGGTGCTCCTATCGTTCGTCTGCCGGGGTCGCTTGCGCGCTCCTCGACGTGAAGCAAAGACAAGCCCAACGGCCCTACCCCGGTCGGAGTCGGGTCGGCAGAGTGTTACTTCGGAGGGGACGATGTACTTGATTTTGGATGCGGAATCGATCGCGCCGGACGTGCGACGAATCGTCGTGCAGGCACCGAAGATCGCGAAGAAGCACCGGGCCGGTCAGTTCGTCATCGTTCGGGTGACGCCGAACGGTGAGAGGATCCCGCTGACCATCGCTGCAGCAGATCGCGATGCCGGTTCGATCACGCTGTTCGTTCAGGCGATCGGTCGCACGACCACGCTGATGAACGAACTCGAGACCGGGGATAACCTCGTCGACGTCGCCGGACCTCTTGGCCAAGCCTCAGAAATCAAACAGTACGGGACGGCAGTGGTCGTCGGCGGTGGCGTTGGAACGGCCATCGCCTACCCGATCGCGGTGGCCCTCGCTGCAGCAGGAAATCGGGTGATCGCCATCATCGGGGGTCGAACGAAGCAGTACGTCCTTCTCGAGAGTGAGCTGCTGAGTCACGGCGCGGAGGTTCTCCCCTGCACCGACGACGGCTCGTACGGTCGGAAGGGTTTCGTCACCGAAGCACTCGCGGACGTCATCGCCGATGAGGACGTCGGCGTCGTCTTCGCCATCGGGCCAATACCGATGATGAGTGCCGTGGCAGAAGTCACCAGAGAATCAGGGGTCGAGACGGTAGCGTCGCTGAATCCGATCATGGTCGACGGCACCGGCATGTGCGGTGGCTGTCGAGTCGAAGTCGGCGGCGAGACAAAGTTCGCGTGCGTCGATGGGCCCGAGTTCGACGCCCATCAAGTCGACTTCAAGCTTCTCCAGCGCCGCAACACGTCGTACCGGGCGTTCGAGGCAGATCAGCTCAACGGACTGAAATCCCTGGATGCCGAGCACCACGAGCAGGTGCTGACCCCCGTGCGGGGCGCCTGCGCGAGCGATCTCGCCTCATGATCAAGGTCTCCCTCCGCGCGATGAACAAGTTGGGCCGGATCGACATGCCGGCCCGGGATCCTCTGGAGCGTGCCGTCTGCTTCGACGAGGTCAACATTGGGCTCACCCCGGAACAGGCCACGGTGGAGGCGATGAGGTGCCTCCAATGCAAGACGCCGACGTGCATCGATGGCTGCCCCGTCAACATCCAGATCGATCAATTCATCGAGCGGGTCGCTCACGGTGACATTCGGGGTGCAGGAGACATCATCCGCATGGACAGCCTGCTGCCAGCGATCTGCGGACGGGTGTGTCCGCAGGAATCGCAGTGCGAGGGCACCTGTGTGCTCGACAAGAAGCACAGGCCGATCGCGATCGGCCACCTTGAGCGCTACGTCGCCGATACGGTTCGTCGCTACGGACTCGAACCGGCGGCCGATCCGGTCGCCCCGAGCGGGAAGAGCGTCGCCATTGTCGGGAGTGGGCCCGCGGGACTCGCCTGTGCCGCTGATCTCGCCAAAGAGGGTCACCGCGTTCGCGTGTTCGAAGCACTCCACCAGCCCGGCGGCGTGCTCGTCTACGGCATTCCGGAGTTCCGTCTTCCGAAGGACATCGTCGCGGCCGAGATCGACGGTCTCAAGGAACTCGGAGTGGAGTTCGAGATGAACGCAATCATCGGTCGAACGACCACCGTTGAAGAGCTTCTCACCGAAGAGGAATTCGATGCCGTCTTCGTCGGCGTCGGTGCCGGTCTGCCTCGCTTCCTGAATGTTGAAGGCGAGAACCTGATCGGCGTCTACTCCGCGAACGAGTTCCTCACCCGGGTCAACCTCATGGGCGCCTACCGGGAGAACACCGAGACACCGGTTCTCGACCTGACCGGGCGGCGAGTCGTCGTCTTCGGCGGCGGAAACACGGCCATGGACAGTGCACGCACGCCGTTGCGCCTCGGAGCCGAGGAAGTGCGTGTTGCGTATCGCCGAACCGAGGCCGAGATGCCGGCGCGCGATGAGGAGATCGAACATGCCAAGGAGGAGGGAATCGTCTTCGACTTCCTCGTCTCACCTCTCGAGCTACTCGGCAATGACGAAGGGTGGCTCACGGGTGTGCGCCTACAGCGCATGGAGTTGGGGGAACCCGACGATTCGGGTCGCCGACGACCGGTTCCGATCGAAGGCGACATCTTCGATATTCAGGCCGATGTCGTCATCGTTGCGATCGGGAACTCTCCGAACCCGCTTCTGCCCGCGACCGAGTCCCGTCTCGAGCAGACCCGCTGGGGCACGCTCGCCGTCGATGAGACAACGGGCCGTACGACGATGCCCGGAGTCTTCGCCGGAGACGGGAGGCGCAACAGTGATCCTGGCCATGGGTGCAGGCCGCATCGCCGCCGCCTCGATCAACGAGTACCTCGATTCAGGCGTGTGGGAGTCCGAGTCCGAGCCGGAACTCGAGCCCACGTCCGCGTAGCCCGGGGTCCGTAGCCCGTACTGAGTACTCAGTACTCAGTACTTAGTACGGCGCCGAAGGCGCCTACTTCAGCGTCCGCAGGAACAGCACGATATCGGCCAGGTCGTCGTCGGTCAGCCTCGGGTTGCCACCGTATGGCGGCATCGCGATTCCGGTCTCGCTGTCCGGGTCATCCTTCGAACGACCTTCCTTGATGAAGTCGGTGATTTCGTCGTCCGTGTGATCCTGGATGAAGTCGTTGTCGGTCAAGGCCGGACCGAGGCTCTTGACCCCTTCGAAATCCTGTCCGTGACACGATGAACACGACTGTCCGGCGAGCTGCTGGCCATGGGCAAGAGGCGTACCCGCCACCGCCGTCGTTGTGACGGCCGCGGAATCGCTACCGCAACCTGCGGCGCCCAGCGCTATCGAAAGAGCGACGACCATAGTCGACAGCGCCCGAACCGTACCCGTCCGACCGACATCAACCTGCTTCGACCGATTCATGATCTCTCTCCGTGTGTTTCTTGTCTTCCCGACGATAACCCGCCCGCCACAACGACCCGAGCGGTTGGTCAATCGAGTTGGGGCGCAACCCTCGTAGCGAAGAGATCAAGGCTGCTCGAGTCATAGGCCGCATCCGGGAAGTAGCCGATTGCGTATGACATTCCTACCGCGACCCAGGGTCGCAGTTTCTCGACGACCTGCTCCGGTGTACCGACCAAGCCGCCGGCCATGAGGTTCTCCCGCGCCGACTCTGCCTTGTCCGGCCCGGCGAGAGCACCGATCCGGCCGACGTACTCGTCGATCTTCGCTTGCACGGCATTCTCTGTCTCTCCAACGAGGATCGTGAAGAGGGAGGATCGCACGATCTCGTTGTAGTCACGACCAATGTCGGACGCATGCCCGGCGAGAATCTCGCTCTTGTGAACGAACTCGTCGACCGTCCATCCGAAGTTCGTGTAGTCGGCGAAGCGAGCAGCGGTACGCAATGTCAGCTTCTCGCCACCTCCGGCAACCCAGATCGGGATGGAGTCCTGAACCGGTTTAGGCCGGCTGATGGCACCGGCAAGTTGGTAGTAGCGGCCGTCGTATCGAACCTCGTCCTCGGCCCACATGCGCCGCATGATCTCGACGCCTTCTTCGAGTTGTCCGATTCGGACGGACGGCTTCGGAAACTCGTACCCGTACCCGAGGTACTCGTGCTCGTGCCATCCGGCCCCGATCCCCATCTCGACCCTGCCATTCGAAATGACGTCGATGTCTGCCGCAACCTTTGCGAGGTACGCCGGATTGCGGTACGAGTTGGATGTGCACATCTGGCCGAGACGCACCGAATCGGTCGTCGGGGCAAGGGCGGCCATGAGCGTCCACGCCTCGTAGCTCGACTCCTGGGTCGGTACCGGGACCGTATGGAAGTGGTCGAAGACCCACGCCGATTCGTAGCCGAGGGACTCGATCGTCCTGGCGACGCCGAGCATGGTCGGCCATTGCTCGGACCGGTCGATCCCGACGAGATCGAGACGCCAGCCCTGGGGAATGAAAGCTCCATAACGCATGGACAGCACGCTACACGGGCCGGTGTGCTGTCGTCCTCCACAGTTCAGACCGTGGTGCAGGTTGGTACCGTTGGGGCCATGGAGCTCTATGCGCGCGTCAACATCCTCGACGGCAAGGCCGTCCGCCTTCCCCGCGGAGCACTCGACCAGGTGATCTACCTCGACGCCGATCCCCTGACTTCCATACCCAGGGTTCGCGACGTCCTATTTGGCGGTGTGAGCCCTCGGAATGGGGCCGATCGCCGTGGTTGATCCAACACCCGACTATGTAGGCGCGAACCGGGCAGCCTGGGATGCCAAGGCAGGCCGGGACGAATCCACCGGCCAACGAAACTGGGCCGGCCAACCATCCTGGGGCCTCTGGGGAATCCCGGAAGACGAGGTCGGCTTCTTTCCGGATCTCGACGATCGTGATGTGCTCGAAGATGGGTGTGGGACGGCATACGTGTCGGCCTGGGTGTCCCGTCTCGGCGGCCGACCCATTGGTCTCGACAACTCCCCTGCGCAGTTGGCGACGGCGCGTCGTCTCCAAGACGAGCACGACCTCAGATTCCCTCTGATCCATGGCATCGCCGAGCATCTGCCGTTTCAGGACGAATCATTCGACGTGGTGTTGTCCGAGTACGGAGCGGCGATCTGGTCGGATCCCTATCGATGGATCCCCGAAGCGGCTCGGGTGCTTCGGCCGGGGGGTGAGCTGTCGTTCCTCGGGAATTCGTCGCTGTTGATGCTCTTCGCCGAAGACGACGAAGACGTCCCTGCCGGTCGCACGATGTTGCGCGACCATTTCGGCATGCACCGCTTCGAGTGGCCCGATGACGACGGTATCGAGTTCCATCTGGGCCACGGCGACTGGATCCGGGTGTTGCGCGACAACGGCTTCGAGATCCTCGACCTGATCGAGCTGCGCCCACCGGAGGGTGCCGAGACGAGCTATACGTTCGTCAATACCGAGTGGGCAAGACGCTGGCCCGCCGAAGAAGTGTGGCGGGCACGAAGGATCTGAAGCCGCGTATCCAGGGATGCAGCCCCCCTGAACGACGCCGACAACAACGGCTCCGACCACGCTGGCAGCGAACTGACCCTTGCTGAGTCTCCGCTGTGGGCGTGCGACCGTCGTATCTCCTACTTGGTGTTGGAGAGTTCTCACGTCCGCATCCTTCCGATTGCTCTGGCGGTATGCCCCGACCATGACGCTGTGCCCTCAAGAAATCCTGATAGGGACGCTCCATTTCCGCTCTAGAAGCCACAGTCAAGAGTCGAGAGACACGACCATTCCGGACTCTCGGCTCTCGGCTCCTAGCTCTTGCATGAGGCACCACAAAGCATGAAGGTCATAGCTCACGGCTTCCTATGCTTCCCCCATGTCCTCCCCCTCCTTTCGGAACGTCGCGCTCATCGCTCACGTCGACCACGGCAAGACCACTCTCGTCGATGCGATGCTCAGCGCAGCAGGTGTGTTCCAAGCTCACGAAACCAAGATCGATCGTGTCATGGACTCGAGCGACCAGGAGCGTGAGCGTGGTATCACCATCCTCGCCAAAGCCGCCACGGTCACATGGAAGGGCACGAAGATCAATTTGGTCGACACGCCCGGCCACGCCGACTTTGGTGGCGAGGTTGAGCGTGCACTCACGCTGGTCGACGGCGTCCTTCTCCTCGTCGATGCTGCAGAAGGCCCGATGCCACAGACCCGCTACGTCCTCTCAAAGGCTCTCGCCGAAGGACTTCCCGCTGTAGTGGTCATCAATAAGGTCGATCGTCCCGATGCGAGGATCGACGAGGTCGCCGACGAGATCTATCAACTCTTCATCGATCTCGACGCCGAGGATCGCCACATCGATTTCCCGATCATCTCCTCGATCGCTCGACACGGCCACGCCATGGTCGGCACCGGGATCCCCGGTGACGACACGGACCTCTCCCCGATCCTCGACGCCATCGTTGAGAGCATCCCGGCTCCGTCCGGAGATCCGGATGCTCCGCTCCAGGCGCTCGTCACCAATCTCGACGCTTCCAACTATCTCGGTCGACTGGCGATTGGGCGGGTCGTCCAGGGAACCCTTCGGGCAGGCAGCCAGGTCGCCCTTTGCCACTCGATTGAAGAGGAGCCTCCCCTCAAACGCCGACTGAGCCAGCTCATGGGATTCGAGCACCTCGGCAGAATCGACGTAGAAGAACGCGTCGCCGGAGATCTCTTCGTTGTTGCCGGCTTCCCCGAGGTCGAGATCGGCGATACGATCGCCGATGCTACCGATCCACAGCCTCTCCCTCGCCTCAAAGTCGACGAACCAGTTCTCCGGATGACCTTCGGAGTCAACACGTCGCCTCTCTCTGGTCGGGACGGGAATTTCGTCACATCCCGGCAGATCAAGGAACGACTCGATCGCGAGGTTCTCGGAAACGTCTCGATCCGCATCGGCGCCACGTCGTCTCCGGAAGTGATCGAGGTCGCCGGTCGAGGCGAGCTGCAGCTCGCGGTGCTCATCGAGTCCATGCGCCGCGAGGGCTTTGAACTCCAGGTCTCGCGCCCCGAGGTGATCATTCGCGAGATCGACGGCCGGCCACACGAGCCGCTCGAGCGAGCGGTTGTCGACGTGCCGAACGAACACGTCGGCACCGTCACACAAGCGATCGCACCTCGAAAAGGCCAGGTCACCGACCTGCGACCGGGTGACAGCGGGCGTACCATCGTGACACTCACGGCACCTGCACGTGGACTCCTCGGATTCCGTTCGCTTCTCATGACGGCCACCCGGGGAACTGCATTGGTTCATCAACACCATGCCGGTTGGATGCCGTGGGCAGGCGAACTCCCGCACCGCCAGGGAGGTGCCATGGCAGCCGACCGGATCGGTACCTCAACCGGTTTCGCCCTCGACAATCTCCAGAAGCGGGCAGAGTTGTTCATCGGTCCGAATGCCGATGTCTACGAAGGCATGATCATCGGCGAGGCGTCCCGTCCAGAGGACATGCAGGTCAACCCCACGAAGACCAAGCAGCTCACGAACATCCGTACCCACTCGACCGATGAGGCGATCAAGCTGAAGCCGCCGAAGCAGCTGACACTCGAGCTCGCGATCGAGTGGATTGCCGAAGATGAACTCGTTGAGATCACACCGAAGGCCATCCGGGTGAGAAAGCGACATCTGACGGAGAGCGAGCGGAAGCGGCTGAAGAAGAGGTGAGCCGCCCGACGGCGGCTGTACTGAGTACTGGGTACTGAGTACCTCCAACGAAGCGGTGCCGGGCTCGCTACCTGCCTAGTGTCGGCTGAGATGCCGGAATCACAATCTCATCGCATGCGAGCTACCTCCGACGGGGCACGGGCTTTCGCGCCTCTGCTCATTGGAGTCATTCCGTTTGGACTTGTCTTTGGGATCGTCGCCGCCGGTTCAAGCGTGGGATCATGGCTCGGCGGCTCGACATCAGTGATCATCTTCGCCGGGGCTGCGCAACTCGCGACACTGCAACTCATCGACGCTGGCGTCGGGGGCGCCGTCGTGATCGCCACGGCCCTTGTCATCAACGCGCGCCACGTCATGTACAGCGCAGCGTTGTCACCTGACTTTCAGGAGTTCCCGGCCATCGCCAGGTTTGTTCTGCCGTACTTCTTGACTGATCAGGCGTTCGCCATCTCGATCGTTCGCTACAACGAGGCAACGGATCCCGTCTACAAGCAGTGGTACTTCACCGGAGCAGCCCTGGCACTCTGGATCACCTGGCAGATCTCCACCATGGCTGGCATCGTGCTCGGGGCCCAGGTACCGGCCTCGTGGTCGCTCGACTTCGCAATCCCTCTCGTCTTCCTGGTTCTCCTCGTCCCCACCATCAAGAGCCGACCGGATCTCATCGCAGCGCTCGTCGGAGGGGGCATTGCGGTTGCCGCAGCCGGAGCGCCCTATGGCCTCGGACTCATCATCGGCGCCATCAGCGGTGTGATCGCAGGAGTCGTTGCTCAGCGGGTGATGCGATGAGTGAGTTCGCCATCATCGGCGCAATCGGTGCCGGAACCTATCTGCTGCGGCTCTCGTTCATCGGGATTCTCGGCGATCGCACCATGCCCGACTGGGCGATGGTGCCCCTCAGGTTCGTGGCGCCCGCAATTCTGGCCGCCCTGGTCGCGCCGGCAGTTCTGCTCAGGGATGGCGCAGTCGACGTCTCACCAGCAACGAATCCACAAGCGCTTGCTGCACTGATCGCGCTCATTGTCGCGTGGAAGACCAAGAACGTCGCCGCTGTGATCGTGGCCGGCATGGCCGTCGTTTGGCTTCTCCAGGCGTTGTTGTAGCAGCGCAAGCTCGAGCCCGGATTGCCGTACCATCCTGCGGATGCGGAAGTTGCTCGTCCCTCTGATCGTCATCGCCGGTGTCGTTGTCGCGGCGCCCCGTCTCCTCAAGCGGGCCTTTGCCCCACCCGACCGAGAGGTCGTCGCCAGCCCGTCCGACTACGGACTCTCGGCAACGGACCTGTGGATCGACGGACCGAATGGGAAGCGACTCCACGCCTGGTGGATTCCCGCAGGTGGCCCGTCGCCGGTCGTCATCGTTCTGCACGGCTGGGGCGCGAATTCTGGAGACATGCTCCCGATCGCACCGGGTCTCGCCCAGTCCGGATTTCATGCCCTATTCCTGGATGCGAGGAGACACGGCCAGTCGGACTTCGAGGACTTCATGTCGATGCCCCGCTTCGCCGAGGACCTCGAAGCGGCAGTCGGAGACCTCCTTGAGCGCGACGATGTGACCGCCATCGGCGTCATCGGCCACTCAGTTGGAGCAGCCGCGTCGATCTACGCCGCAGCCAACAATCCGGCCATCGACGCCCTGGTCGCCGTGGCGTCGTTCGCTCACCCGGCCGAAATGATGCGCGAGAATTTCCCGTTCCCGGCTCCAGCGACGTGGGCTCTCCTGCAGGTCGTAGAGCGCATGATCGGCCACCGCTACGACGACATCGCTCCGAGAAATCGCATCGCAGAAGTTGGCGTCCCGGTCATGCTGATGCACGGAGATGCGGACAGTGTGATCCCTTTCCAGGACTCGATCGATCTCCACGATCGCCTGCCGGGAAGCGAACTCGTGATCGTACCGGGAGGCACACATTCCGATCTCGAGGCCTTCGAGCCCTTCTTCGCGACAGTCGACGAGTTCCTTCGTGAGCATCTATCGCATGCCGAGATCCAGGAGGAAGATCTGGAGATCGCTCACTCTCCCGAAATTCCGGCAACCGAGGGTTGACGCTCAGCGCCAGAGATCCTCAAGGACATCGGCAACGGGATCGTCTCCCAGCGCCGACGGGCCCAATGGGTCGCCATGCTGCGGTACTCCAACTGTGACGTGTTCGAATTGTTCCATCGCGGGATCGAGAAAGCGGCTGGGGAGCGCGTACGAGTGCTCCGGGCTGCCGGAGAAGCGCTTGTGATAGAAACGCTGAGGAACGGTCACATGGAGGTGGTCTTGCGCCCTCGTGAGGGCGACGTAGAGCAGCCGCCGCTCTTCTTCGAGACCACCCGGATCCGAGATCGCCATGTCGGACGGAATGTTCCCATCGGCAGCGTGGATGACGAACACAGCCCGCCACTCGCCGCCTTTCGCCGAGTGGATCGTCGAGAGGATGAGATAGTCGTCGTC
>RCNG010000816.1_pt1 | contig 28718 bp, 29 predicted proteins | sample 2041371 | NCBI WGS metagenome assembly RCNG01 (sample SAMN09708227, study PRJNA481090) | Marine sediment metagenome, whole genome shotgun sequencing project. | biome: marine sediment; feature: ocean; material: sediment; isolation source: Sewage treatment plant 1 marine sediment (STP1) ... | reverse complement strand
CTTGTATTCGGGTTGTTTGATCATTTATATGCTGTGTAAAAATATTGACATGGATGTATCAAAAGTTTGTCATCTAAACCTTCCGAAGCGCACACCGATCATTGCTAACCGACTAAAAAAATAACCAATATACGATTCGACACTTTTTGGTCCGTATTTTGCTGTGTATATTGTTTTGTCTTGAAAAATTACAAAGGAGAAAACCACCGTGAATGGTTTGGATTTAGTTATTTTAGCAATTTTATCGACACGTTTTCCTGATATGTCGATAAAATAGTCAAATATCGACATATTCGCTTTTCATGTCGATTTCGTCGACACATGCGCAACCCGCCAAGAGGTATGGTAAGTGACTGATTTTAATCCGGAAATGCCTTATAACACTCTGCCGGCTCTGCCGCCGCCCGGCGAACAGATCGAAACCAAGCAGATCCTGAAGCGCTGCATAGAATCGCGAGTTGCCCTGGCCGAACTCAAACAGGCGGCCGAGCTGATCCCCAATTCCGCCGTTCTCGTTAACGCCCTGCCATTGCTCGAAGCTCGGGCCAGTTCCGAAATCGAAAATATCGTGACAACCACGGACAAACTCTTCGAATTCGCCGATATCGCAGAAGATCGTGCCGACGCCGCGACGAAAGAGGCCCTGCGTTACCGAACGGCGCTCTACGAGGGCACCAAGATGGTTCAGCGGCATATGCTATCGACCGATATGGCTATACATATTTGTAGCACTATCAAAGGTTTAGAGCTTGATATTCGAGCAGAACCTGGGACGACACTGAAAAACCGTATGTCCGGCGAGACCATTTACACACCGCCCGTCGGGCAACAACTGCTGATCGAGAAGCTCGACAACTGGGCCGATTTCATGCACCGCAACACGGAATTCGACCCGCTGGTTCGACTGGCCGTACAGCACTACCAATTCGAGGCTATACACCCGTTTTCAGATGGCAACGGTCGAACCGGGCGTATTCTCAATATTCTTTTTCTGGTCGAACACGGGCTGCTCGACTCACCGATTCTCTACCTCAGTCGTTACATTATTCAAAACAAAGCGGCGTACTACCGGCTGCTGGCGAAGGTAACGCGTGAGCAGGATTGGGCGTCCTGGATTCTCTTCATTCTCGATGGCGTTGAAGAAACCTGTACCTGGACGACCGATAAGATCAAGTCCATCCGCGAGCTCATGGAGCATACCGGTCAGTTCGTGCACAAACGGCTACCGAAGATCTATTCCTGGGAATTGGTTGAGCTCTTGTTCAAACAGCCGTATTGCCGCATCGGCAATCTGGTCGAAAACGGGATCGCCAAGCGTCAAACGGCATCTGTTTATCTGAAGCAGCTTTGCGAACTCGGCGTGCTCAAAGAAGTAAAATCCGGTCGAGAAAATATATTCGTGCACCCGAAATACATTGAATTGCTAACCGGCGAAGAGAACGTCTGGGTGTACTACTCGGGCGTCGAGACCGACAACGTCGACCCGGCCGAATTGACTATCGAATAGAAAATCACCGAAAATCTCCCATCGGGAAGGCGGGAGCCATCGTTTGAGTATTAACAGCAGTCGGCTGTTTCAGCTATTCAAGTACATCGTTTACGCATTGCTTACGTTCAATGTCTACGTGTTCTGGAACGAGGAAGTGCTCGCTGCGGCGGTTCAGTTTCCTGGCGGCGTGTCTGCAATCGAACTTATCGATGCCTATGCCGCCACTATCGACACCGCCGCCTGGGTCGTTCTGCTGCTCATGTTCGAGCTTGAGACCTACGTACTCGAAGACGATCAATTCAGCAGGCCGGTCGCATGGTCATTGCACGGGATCCGCGCGCTCTGCTACGTATTCATCGTGTACGCGTTTTACGGCTATATCGTCAATCTGAGCTTCATAATGCAGGCGACTCAATTGGCCGGTGTCACCGATCTTTGCGCGTTGGTGACTGACGGCTGGTCTTACGCGATCGATCTTGACGAGTACTCAGATATCACTGCCGCCAGTTGCGGCACGTTTTCCGATTCCACCGCTTTCATGCGGTTTGAGGGAATAACCGCGGTCGTCGACGCCAATGGGCTGGCGGCGATCCGGACTCTCGCCTGGGTCGACGTTATCAACGCAGCTGTATGGCTGCTCATTGTTCTGATTCTCGAGGCGGATGTCTGGCTGCAAGAGCGAAATCGATTGGAGGGCAATGCGCTTCGAATCAGTAATCTGATCAAGTTCGTTTTGTACACAACGCTGCTGCTGGCGGCGATCTACTGGGGCATTAAAGGCGATTTCATCGACTTCTGGGATGCATTTCTCTGGCTGGTCGCGTTCGTCTTCATAGAACTCAATGTTTTCGAGTGGCGCCAGGAAGCCCATGAATCCGCCGCGCAGAGCCAAATCAGGACTCCATCATGAAACAGTCACAAGAGGATCAGACCTCGGTCATGTAGTTCGGCCGCCGTTCGTCGAAGATTCAGTCTCGCCAAACACGAAACGGAAGAACGACATGACCTACAACGATCAAAAACAGGATCTGGACGCCACCCTCATTATTTTGGGCCTCGGCTACGCTTGCGGTCTGTTGGTCACTATCGGCTGGCTCGCCACATTTTAAGGGCTGATTTCGAGCAGAGGGTCTGTCTCGGCACGCGCCGCGAGTTGCTGATCTCGATCCTGCACCTTGAGTGACACCAAGCCGCTATCGTGGCCGAGCATCATCAGATAGGGATGCCAGCGATCGCCCTCGCCTCGGCGGTAAAAGCCGGAGACGGCCCAGCCCGAATCTTCCGGGTAAACGTACACCTTGCCGACCTTACGATTGGGCGCTAAGGGATCGACAATCTCGAGCGCTTCAGTTGCGACTATCGATTCCAGTAGCAGACGAGATGACTCGACAACACTTACCTGCACCTCTCGCTCTTCACGACCCTCTGGATTCGTTATCCATTGGTACGACAGTGACGCCACCAGCAGTCCGATAATTATTGCAAATGCAGCACGTCCGATGCGGTGATCCATTAGTAGTCCATATCCCTAGTCCAACCCTAAGTACTTGTGTGTCTGAACGCTGAGATTCCAGCACGGATTTTGTTTGCAGAAAAGGATAGCCTTTTCTGTATTCTCGGCAAGTTGCGGGCTATCCATTGGCTGCAGGAAAAAGTGCTGAAAAGAAAGCCCTTCGAACTCACTGGGCTGCGCTGCTTTTTCGATCTGCGGGTAAACGAGCTTCAACTCGTCGCCTGAGACCTGCACTATTCTCGCATTGCCCTTAGGGCTGATACAGAGCCAGTCGATGCCATCCGGTGCCTCGATAGTACCGTTGCTCTCCACACCAATTTCGAATCCTGCAGCATGAAGAGCCGCGATCGCCGCTTCGTCCAGTTGCAGCAGCGGTTCGCCGCCCGTGCACACGACGTAAGGCTGTTTGTTGGCTGGCGAAGCATCCCAACACTTCAACACGGCCGCCGCGAGGTCAACGGGCGAATCGAATTTTCCGCCGCCCGGACCATCGACACCGACGAATTGCGTGTCGCAAAAACGGCAGACAGCCTGTTCACGATGCTCGTCTCTTCCCGACCACAGATTACACCCCGCAAATCGCAGGAATACGGCTGGCCGTCCTGTATGGGCGCCCTCACCTTGCCGGGTGTAATAGATTTCCTTTACCGAGTACGTCATCGTTAAAACGTCAGAGGATCCACTTCATTCGCTTCGGAAAATCCCTTCGCGCGCAACTCACATGCGGGGCAATGACCGCAGGGTGGCCGCACGCCGTTGTAGCAGGTATGCGTCATTGCCATGGCCGGCAGCGCGCCAAGGTCCTTCGCCAATTCCACTGTTTCTTTCTTCGATAGATGCATCAGCGGCGTGTGAATTTGGAGCTCGGATTCCATCCCCTTGCGTAGTGCCAACTGCAGAGCCGATATCGTTTCCTCACGACAATCGGGATAGCCACTGTAGTCTGTTTGCGCGACGCCAGTAACGAGGTGATCTATTTTTCGCGGATACGCGAATGCCGCCGCGAAGCTCAGAAAAATAAGATTACGACCTGGGACAAACGTGTTCGGCAATCCGGACTCGGCGCCGTGTCCGGATTCTACTTCGATACTGGGATCCGTCAGCGCATCACCGCCGAGGGCCGCGAAAGTATCGATCGGAAGCCGATCATTCGGGACCCCCGCGAATTCAGCGACTTCACGCGCACAATCAAGTTCGATGCGGTGACGCTGTCCGTAGTCGAATGTGATACTCGATACGTTTTCGTGACCGAACTTGTCGATCGCCCAGTACAGGCATGTCGTCGAGTCCTGTCCGCCAGATAATACAACCAGCGCCTTATTATTCACTGCGATTACTCATTCGTTACGTTGCTTGCGATCGGTCGTCGAGCAGATTCTCGCGCGTCGGCGCCTTCTGCTCAACGAGGTAGGTGGCTGTTATTTCCTCGGATATCTGCGCGAGCTTCTCCGCCATGGGTACATTGTAAAGATGATTGTGCCCGTTCACGGTCACCGCATTACAGTCCTCGAAATAGGCCCCGCTGGTATCGGCCAGTGCTTTATTTGTTGCGACGTAACACGTCGTTGCCGCTCCTTCTTCAATTGTCTTACCACCGAGCGCCGCCACCATCTTCATTCCAAATTGCATGACTGAATTGAAGTGTCTGTCGATCTCGGTGTCGATGATGCCGGGATGCAGTGAATTGCTGGTAATCCGTGTGCCCCGCAATAATTCCGACAAGCGTAGCGAGAACAAGATGTTAGCTAATTTGGAATGACCGTAGGCCATCAGGTCGCCGTAGTCGTAGCTGAAATCGAGGTCATCGAACAGGATTCCGTCTCTGGGCGCATCTGTGTAGGCCGTACGGCTGGCAACACTAACTATCCTGGCCTGCTCCGCGATAACAAGACGATCCAGCAGGCGGTTGATCAATACGAAGTGGCCGAGGTGATTGATGACGAAGTGCTTTTCAACGCCATTGATCAATTGCCGGACATTGCCACCGCCCAGGTAACCAGCGTTGCATATCAACATGTCGATCGGGACATTCATCGAACGAATCGTTTCGGCGCAACTAACCACTGAGTCGAAATCGCCGAGGTCCAGTGCGACTGGCGTTGTAACGCCGGGTGTCCGGCGACAGGCCTCTTTGGCTCGCTGTAACGAGCGACTGCTGCCAATAACATGCGCACCGCGACTCGCCAGTACGCGCATGGTTTCGAGTCCAATCCCGGACGTACAACCCGTAACAACCGCAAGCCCGCCCGTGAGGTCGATTCCGGCAGTGACCTCTTCGGCGGTCGACAATTCGGTAAAGCTGCTGCGAGGAATATCGACGGTGGCCATTTTCTTCTCGCCGCAAGCGGAAAGCTGGGGAATAAGCACAGACGCGCCGGCCATCTCGAGAAAGCGCCTGCGATCAATCGTCATTGGAGCCCCTAAACAAATCATCGAGAGCTGACTTGGCGGTATCCGCGTCCGACTTTCGATTCGGATCGAATGCGTTTTCGCTGGGCACGAACCAATCGCAAAAATTGGGCCGTTCTTTCTCTTTGACGTCTTCCGCGCCGTCTTCCCGACATTGCCGCGTCGCATTGGCGTCAAAATGGCGGCACATTTTGCAGACGTGAATATCCGCGTCGCAACCTGGACATTGATCGCGCCTTGAAAGTGGCAATGACAACGCGGCGAGCGACTCGCCGCATCGATAGCACAGTAAATTGTGGGACATTCCGGCTCCCCTTACCTGTCGGGAAACCGGAGTATAGCCTTCAATCAGTCCTTCTGGCTCGGTACCAACTCACTCATGACGGCATTCTTGAGAATGTGGAGCGGCAACATGCCCTGATCCAGAATGCCTGCGCCGGACTCAGATTTACGATCGAAATCGACGCAATTAGTCCAACCGGCATAAGTTTTCGCATGTAAAATCGCCCCTGTGTAAAGCACAACTCGGGTTTCGATGCCTGCCTGAGCAAAAAGGATTCAGCATTGTTGGAATATTTCGAAAAATTTTCTTCCGACCGCAAGATAACGACCGCGGTACTCGCCGCGGCGCTCAGCGCCTGCGCGACCGAGACAGTACTTCTGAATAGTGAGCGAATCGAGCAGCAATTCGGAAGTTACGGGATCGATGTACTCGCTAGCGAAGCGGGATTGAGACGATCGAGCCTATTCAGCAACAAGGACGAAGATCGAATTTGCCGGACCTATGCGATCGTTCGCTTTACTGATGACCCGCATACGAGCTACGGACCGGAGCACGCCAAAGTCCTCGCCGGCAATTCACTCGGCGAAGTATTCAAGTCCAATGGCTGGAGTATTCACAAGCAAACACTGCATATTGGTTCCTTTGAGCTCGACAATACCCGATCCGAAATCGCCGAATTGATGCAGTTAACCGATACCAGTACGTTGAGCCTGCACGTCTATCAGTTGCTGTTAGCCAAAGACTCCCGGGTTTTCGAATACGCAACGATTATCGAAGCGCATCATCCTGACTACCTTTCGCAGAGCGATCTCTTAGAGATTTATCACTATGACAATTCCGAATCACTATCGACTTCATCGTTGGCAGAATTGATCGAACTGGTGACATCCAAAAGCGGAACATGACGTTTGTTGTTAAGGGTCAATGCGACTAAACTGGCGTCATGTTTATGGGGAAGCATTATTGAGGGTCACGTAATGAAAATCGAAGGAATGTTCAGGCTGGTTCTGGCCAGTATTTTGCTAATGGGATGTAGCTTTGCTTTCGCTCAAGATGCCGCAGATGATCAGGCGGATGTCTGGTCGGTTATTGAGGAAGAGTGGAATGCTGATGAGAAGGGCGACAAGAAGTGGCCTGATCGTCTCCTGACGGATGATTTTTCCGGTTGGGCTAACGATTCGCCGGCACCGCGCAGCAAATCGTCCATAAAGATGTGGGATCGCTTTGGCGATGAAATGGGCAAAATGGTCGCGCATGAATTGTACCCACTGTCGATTGTTGTCAATGGCGATGTAGCCGTTGCTCATTACCTCTACAGCAGTGCGTATCAATCCAGGGACGATGATATCGAAACGAATAACGGTCGTTACACCGACGTCCTCATCCGAACGGACGATGGCTGGAAATTCCTGACCTGGCACGGCGGCGACGACTAGGCGATTTCGCTTAAAAGCGCCGATCGGTTAAGGGTCGGTTCAGGTTGCGGCGGGTATGATTGGCCCCAAGATGAACAGGTCCGCGAACTGAAGGACCCGGAGGCCATATGAAAACTCGAATCTCGACAGCACTGCTACTGCTCGTACCCGCCCTATCACTGGCGCAGGTACCGGTTGATGACGATGGCAATGTCATCGGCAAGTACGAGTCGCAATCGAACATAATGCCCATTGTCGATGACGGCGTTGCGCGTCTGTCGTACGCCGAGTTGCAGGACCTCGTCGGGCCCATCGCTTTGTATCCGGACGATCTGCTCGCGATCGTGTTGCCCGCTTCTGCCTACCCACTGCAGGTCGTCGAGGCTTCCCGTTTTCTTAAGGCACTTGAAATCGATCCGACCTTGCAACCGGACGCAAATTGGGATGACTCAATCGTTGCACTTATCAACTATCCGGAAGTGGTTGCGCTTCTGAATGAAGATCTCGACTGGACTCTCCGATTGGGTGAGGCTGTCGTCGCGCAGCAGACCGATGTCGTTACAGCGATCGAGGGTTTTCGTGACCGCGCCTATGCTGCAGGCAACCTGAAATCCGACGACTATCAAACAATATCCAATGACGATGGCGTTATCAGTATTTCGCCCGTCGCTGAAGATGTTATTTATGTGCCGTACTACGAGCCGGCTCGCGTAGTCTATGCTCAACCGCGACCTGTCTATTACTACTACCCTCGCGCGTATCCTGTTTACTACTACCCGTACGCTGCGAACCACTATTTCGATCACGGTTATTTCTGGGGCGTGACCACAGCGTTTTCGATCGGCTGGATGTCAGACAGCCTGCATGTGCATCATCAGAGCTACCGTAGTCATCCCTATTACGGCAGGACGTACTGGAACGATGGTTGGTATCGCCGTCCGTCTATCAGCGTGTACAACACTAACTACATCAACAACAACGTGAGTGGGAACCATCATGGGAATGGCGATCAATGGCGTGCCAGTAATACGCGCCGTGAATACGTACGACGTGAGGGATACTCTCGGAACGACAGACGATTGGATAGTCGTTCGACCAACCGCATAAGCCATCAAAGCGTACGAGATGACGGTGGTAACGGCGCAATCAACTTTCGTGAAAGAGAGTCGCGGACTACCCGCACCAGCGCTGTAAGTCCGAAAGAAGGGCGTCTGAAGAACCCGACTGAACGATCACAGATTCAGTTTGCCCGTCGCGATGAAGACAATGCGCGGACTAACACCATTCGTCGACAACAGCCCGCAACGCGAACGCAGGTTCAGACGTCTCGTCGACAAGAGCCCGCAACACGAACGCAGGTTCAGACGACTCGTCGACAGGAACCTGCAGTGCGATCACAACCCGCACAGCGTACGCAGCCCGCTCGTCAGACCGTTCGGCAACCGACTCAACAAATGGCTTCCGTCAGGCAACAGTCCAGGCAGTCAGTGTCTCCGCCGCGCGCTCAACCGCAGCGCTCCGCCCCCCCGCAACGTCAGGAAACGAAAAGCAGTGGGAGTAATTCCAGGAAATCGGAAAGTCGTTCAACCGAGCGCCGAATCCGGAAACGATAGACGTCAGAGGACCCTAGTCCTTATCTGACTCGCCGTCGCGGGAGGCTTCTTTGGTCAGCTCCCAGGCGATGAACGCGACGCAAGCCGCTGTGAATAGTGCGAGTCCGATCGCGGCGAAAGGAAGTATGTTTTGCATCCGCCTATCGTAGCACCGTAGTCACGTCGGAATGGAGTGCCTATTCGGAATCGTCTGACGATTCCGACCGACGTTGACGACCGGATTGACGCAAAGCGTCCCGTAGAACGAATTCGATCTGCGCATTCAAACTGCGCAGATCGTCCTTCGCCCAACGCTGCATCGCCTCAAGCGTTTTGGCATCTATTCGCAACGCGAATGATTTTCGTGCAGCCATCAGGAATCCCGATTAGGTGTAAAGCGAGCCGGTATTCAGAACAGGCTGCGCGCTTTCATCACTACACAGGACTACCAGCAAGTTACTGACCATCGCCGCCTTACGCTCCTCGTCCAGGCTGACTATGTTATTCGCATCAAGCTCGTTAAGTGCAAGCTGCACCATGCCGACAGCACCATGAACAATCAGTTTGCGAGCAGCAATAATGGCCCCAGCCTGCTGTCTGCGAAGCATCGCGTTCGCGATTTCCGGCGCATAAGCGAGATGTGAAATTCTGGCTTCAATGACCGTGATTCCAGCCTGCGTTAAACGATCTTGAATCTCTTTGGCGAGCGCTGTGGCAATTTCCTGCGGGTTGCTACGAAGCGCAATGGTCTCGCCTTCGTGAGGCTCGTACGGGTAGGACGTACCCAGATTTCGCAACGCAGACTCACTCTGGATCTCGACGAAACCGGCGTAGTCATCGACCTCAAACATCGCCTCTGCTGTATCGAATACCTTCCAAACGACGACCGCAGCGATTTCGATTGGGCTGCCATTGGCGTCATTCACCTTCAGCTTGCTGCATTCGAAGTTTCGAATGCGAGTGGATACTGCTGCCTTCGAATAGAACGGGTTGGCCCATCGTAGTCCTGGCTCATGCACGGTTCCTGCATATTTCCCGAAGAGCTGTAATACCTTCGCCTCATTCGGATGCACCATAAAGAGCCCTGCCCAGCAAATCAGGACAATGATCGACGCTATGATGGCCGCAATTAAGATGCCGAATGCCTGTGCCTGCCCCGCCCTCACAAAGACATAAGCCAAGCCGATTTGAGCCAGCGCCAACACGACGATCGCCGGATAGCCCGACGGCGCGGATTTTTTGATTTCACGGATCATTTCATTCTCCTCTTCCTGTTATTATTTCGTGTCAATTTGATATCATTATGATATCTTTTTGAAGAACGGTCAAGCAAACGGTTCCGCAAACGGCGGTTTCGGCCGCAGATACCACCTAACTAATTGTTTTTATGAGTCTCTTACGTCTGCAGCTCGGCGAGCCGTTTTTCAATTTTTTGCCGAAAACGAATCGCCAGCGGCGCTTCAAGATAGCGCTGCAGCGTGGCCTGATCGTGCCGCAAGGCGTAATAGAACCTGAACAGCTCCACGATCGACACCGTGTCGGACTGAATCTCAACAAATGTCACGGTATCGCCCGGCGAGACTTCGCCACTGTTTAATACACGTAAATAGACGCCGGGTTTTTCAGCCTGACGAAATGCGAGCCCCATGCCGGCGTCCTGCATTCTGGCCGCAAAAGTACCGCAGGGAATACGAGGTGCTGTCGCTTCGAGTACGACCTCCCCGATCAGCAAGCGGTCTCCGACGTTCATGTCGGATGGCATCCCACGGATGGTCAGGTTTTCTCCGAACAGGCCAGGCGGATACTCTCGATCCGTTTCGCGTGACCACCAGTCATAGTCATCGGCGCTGTAGGCGTAGATCGCCTGATCCGCACCGCCGTGGTGCTCGGTATTGACTATTTCGTCACCGCGGACCCCTGCCTCGCCGAGATAGGCAGGCCCATCAACCGGCCTCTTGCAGATACCGCTCGTATACGACTTGCCACCGTGACTGATCGTCTCAGCCTGGCCGACGTTGATACTCTCGAGATGCATAGTTTCCAGCACGCCTCACTCCGGTATTCGTGTGCGTTTATGTGCCAGATTCTATACCGAGCCGCTTACTCGTTTGTCTGGATTTTCTAGACGTCCACTTTTCCGAGGACGATCATCAGCAAGGTGAATGCGATCAGCGCCACGGCGGCGACGCCGAAAAACATGCAGATCATGAATATTGTCTGCTCCATGCGGGCTTCCCTTTTTTGACTACGAGTCGCCCATTTGTACGCTTTCGCCAGGCAAATCGCCACTGGGGAGGCTCGCTAGCCCGCAGGAACCTCGGATCTTGCTTCGATTTTCCCCCACTTCACTTCATTGCCCTCGACGGGTCGAAAAGGAATATTCTGCGACAGAATCAGCGAACAGACCGCGAAAAGGGCGCCGATCAGGAAGACGGCAGCGGGTGACACTATCCAGACGAGACCGAGCGCCGCGGGAACGGCGACCGCGGCAATATGGTTGATGGTGAAGGAAACGCCTGCGCTGCTCGCAATATCGCCCGGACTGGCGATCTTCTGGAAGTAGGTGTTGATCGCGATCGCCAGTGCAAAGAACATGTGATCAATCACGTAGAGGCCAGCACCGATATAGGGATTCTCGACAAAAGCGTACCCCACGAAAATTATTATTAGTCCAACGTACTCGATAGTCAGCGCACTGCGCTCGCCAATGCGACCAATCAAGCCGCCAATCTTCTCTGCGAATAGCCAGTTGAAGGCGTAGTTGATCAGGAACAACAGTGCTACTTGAGACGCCGTGTAACCGAATCGCTCCACCATCAGAAACGCCGCGAATACCATGAATATCTGGCGACGTGCGCCCGCGAAGAACTTCAGCGCGTAAAAGAGCCAGTAGCGCTTGCGGAGCACGAGCTTTGTTGTCTGCTCGTGTTCGACCTCAAATCGCGGAAACGCAAGCCACATGAAGACGGCAAGACAGCAGCACAGGCTGCCAGCGATCACGTATATCCAGATGTAGTCCAGATTCAGCAATTCCAGCAGACACCACAGCACGGCATAGACAACGAGCGAGGTGATTGCGCCGACGGAAATCAGCTTTCCCATCGCCTGCGGTGCCTCATCCTTACTGAACCACTGCAGTGCCAGCGACTGCTTGAGCACCTCGAAATAGTGAAACCCGGTCGACATCAAGATGGTTGTGCAGTACAGCCCTATGGGGGTCGGAAAAATACCGGCAAGCGCCACCCCAATACCCAGTAACGCCAGAGCAACGACGGCAAATGGCTGCTCCTTGATGATCAGGAGGAGGAAAACGGTCGTGAATGCCAGAAAACCGGGCACCTCACGCAGGCTCTGCAGGATTCCGATCTCGACACCCGTGAATCCGGCCTGCTCGATAACGAAGTTGTTCAACAAGGCGTTCCAGGTACTGAAAGCCACAGGCATCGCGACCGACATCAGAATCAACAGGGTTTTAGGTGACTGCCAAGTGTGTCGCTGCATCGGCGCAGCTTAGGGAGAGTGACTGTAACGGTCAATGACTATTGCCTGGGTGTAAAGCTTGTTGCAAAATGCGTTACATTTAAACGCCTTTTCCGTTATGATGTAACGCATGCCAAAGACCAAAGTATCCACACTCAATCTCCGCATCGAGCCAGGGCTCAAGGAAGCAGTGCGTGAAGCTGCTGCGCGCGAGCACCGGAGTGTGGCCAACATGGTCGAGATGCTGATCCGCCGGCATTGTGATCAAAGCGGTATCACGATTCCTGAACAAAACGACTTCTTTCCGGGGACTTCCAATGGATGAACGAATGTTGAGGGCGATGGTTGCCGCGGGCGCCATCAAAAACATCAACATTATTGCCAGCGGCGCTCGATTTCATATCGAGGCCAAGACGCCGAACGGCCCGATCACGGCGGAAACCCGAAAAGGCAAGGTGCGCACATGGGTCACGCTGGACGCAGCCGCCCGTTGGGTCCGCGGACTGGGCCTGGGCGCTGCACATATCAATCTGGCGCACTGGCAACCTGGCCAGCGCGAGCTGTCCATCTAGACCAGACTATTCCTCTTCGCTATTGCCTGCTGGCCACTCGCCGCCCAGCGGGAACGGCTTTTCATCCGTATTGAACGTCAGGTAGCGAAGAATATTGTAGAGATACGACGCCAAACGCTGCCCTACGTCCCGAATTTGCGGATTCACGTCACCGGTAAACAACAAATAGAAGAAGCCGATCACGACAACAACGGACCCGACAAATGACGCCACACTGGCAAGTACAAAACTGACCAGCATGAACAGGCATCGCATCCAGGTCCTGCGAGACTTGAGATTTTTCTCGAGCGGATTGCCAGACTTGGTATCACCTTCAAAATCACCATCTACCGGCGGGTTGTCATCACTCATCGAAATGCTCCTGTACGAATCTTTGCTTATTGTTACAATCTTCGACCCGTTGAACCAGCGAAATATCCCTAAATGATGAATAGACTTCTTTGTGGTGCCATCGCGGTACTAGTGATATCTGCCTGCGGCCCGTCCACCGACGCGCCGGTCGCCAATACTCCGCCAGACGCGAACGCCATTGCGAAAAGCAGCATCATCGTCGATACGCACATCGACGTACCGTATCGACTCACGGCTGTCCCGGCGGATATATCCGAAGCCACTGAAAGCGGCGATTTCGACTACCCGCGAGCGGTGAGCGGTGGTCTGAACGTGCCCTTCATGTCAATTTACACACCGGCAGAACTCGAGGCCGAAGGTCGATCCAAGGAAGTCGCTGAACAATTGATCGATTTGGTCGAGGGGTTCGTGGAGCACTCGCCCGAAAAGTTTGCTATCGCGCGCTCGCCGTCCGATGTTCGCGAGCATTTTGAGGCTGGCATCATGTCGTTGCCGCTGGGCATGGAGAACGGCTCTCCCATCGAAGGCGACCTGGCGAACATCCAATACTTTTATGACCGAGGCATTCGTTACATCACGCCCGCTCACAGCCTCTCGAATCACATTTCCGATTCTTCGTACGACGAGAATCGACAATGGAATGGCCTCAGCGAATTCGGTCGTGACGTTATCCGCGAAATGAATCGACTCGGCATCATGGTTGACGTCAGCCACGTAACCGATGAGAGGCCTTCTGGCAGATAATGGAAATCAGCGCCGTACCGGCTATCGCGTCGCATTCCTCAGCACGACATTTTACCCCGGGTTTCGAACGCAACATGAACGACGAGATGATCATCGGGCTTGCGAAAAGCGGCGGCGTTATTCAAATCAATTTTGGCTCGACATTTCTCACCGGCGAAGCGCGTGAGTATTCAGACGCACGAACGGCTGCACGTCTTTTGTATGCAGCGGACCACCCGGAGCTTTCGACGGACGATACGTATGAACAGTATCCAGCCATTTACGCCGCGGAGTTTGGGCCTCTGCCTTTCGCTTCAGTGGATGATGTGCTCGATCACATCGATCATGTTGTCGGATTAACGAGCATTGATAACGTCGGCATCGGATCCGATTACGATGGCGTTGGTGATTCGCTGCCGGTCGACCTCAAGGATGTTGCCGCCTACCCCAATCTGATCGACGGTTTACTGCGTCGCGGCTACAGTGAAGAAGACATTAAGAAGATCCTCGGCGAGAATCTCCTTCGTGTCTGGCAAGCGGTTGAGGACTACGCTGCAACCACATCCAGCAAGACGTAGCGCAACAGCACCTCATAACTACCTTTGTCGAGCTTCATGCCGTCGGGTAATTCGAGGGTATGTATCGGCTCGTCATCCGCGCTACGCATTTCGAGGAAGTTCGTTTCGCCGTCCCTGTAAATCCGGTATTTCACGTTGCGGTGCTCGCCAAGTTTCAGCACTACCCGGGCATCAGTCCAATCTAGAATCGTCGCGCTGGCCATGTCGATCTCCATCGGGTTTGTCGTTACAACCCATCTTGCAAAGGCTATGCCAACTCGAGCGAATAACGGTCTTTCCTCTTTATTTTCAATGCGTTAAAAGGCACGATCGGGCGTCATCGTTGGACGCATTAGTGGCAACTATTGTCAGTTTTTGACAGCAGATTCAGGAAAATTGCGACAAGCGTTTTACATAAGCCCTACATCGGCCAGAAGAAAATAATCGACGGAACCGACACCACGATAATCAGTATTTCCAGCGGCAATCCCATTCGCCAATAGTCCCCAAATCGGTATCCACCGGGTCCCATTATCAGCGTGTTGTTCTTGTGTCCGATCGGCGTCAGGAATGCGCACGATGCGGCGACGGCAACACCCATGAGAAATGGGTCGGGATTAACCTCGAGCCTCGTTGCAATTTCGACGGCGATCGGCGCCGCAATGACGGCGGTCGCGGTGTTATTCATGACGTCCGATAATGTCATTGTGACAATCACCAGCAGCGTCAAAACAACAACGGGCGAATAGCCTGCCGAGAGGTCGACTATGCCGCCGGCGATCAACGCTGTGCCACCGGTAGACTGAAGCGCACCGCCGATTGGGATCATCGAACCGAGCAGGACGATAACGGGCCATTCGATAGACGTATAAACATCCCGAATCGGCACAATATTAAAGAGAACGTATAGTGCCGTCGCGCAGCCCAAAGCGATCGGAAGATAAACGAAACCCAGACTTGCAGTGACAATGGCGGAGGCGAAGATACCGACGGCCCACCAGGCTTTGTCTCGTTGAATAACGCGCTGCCCTCTGTCTGCCAATGGCAAAAGTTCGAGGCGTCCTGTTACGTCGCTCAGGCGCTCATCCGCGCCCAGCAACAACAGCACATCGCCTGGCTGCAAAGTCAGCTTCCGGACGTTCTCGCGAAATCGGATGCCGCGTCGCGATACGCCAACCAGCGCAACCCGATATCGGTACAAGAGACGCACCGACATCGCTGATCGGCCGGCAAGCCTCGACGTTTCCTGCACAACAACTTCATTCAATATCAGATCGTCGCTGCCTAGCTGCCCTTCCCCCTTGCCAACGTATTCAAGACCGAGATTCCCCAGCGCCTCCTCCAGGCTGTCGGGACTGGCTTCGACGACGAGAATGTCGCCCGCCTTTATCTCAACAGCTCGAGCAAGCCCCGGCATGCGCCGCCCACGGCGAACAAGGCCCACCACTTCGACGTCACTGCGTCCGGCAGCCTCGTCCAGATCTCGAACCTGCTTGCCGATCGCACTGGAATCTTCCGGTACTCGCACTTCCGCAATGTAATCGGCGAGTTTGAACAATTCTTTACCGGCGTCCGCCGACTTGCGCTCTTGTGGCAATAAACGCCATCCGATCAAAGCCACATACGCAACACCAACAATGGCGCACGCCAGTCCTACCGGCGCGAAGTCGAACATCTTGTAAGGCTCGCCCAGAGCCTCACCTCGAAACTCTGCAACGACGATATTCGGTGGTGTGCCTATCAGGGTAATCATGCCGCCAAGAATTGACGCAAAAGACAGCGGCATCAGCGATAGAGAAGGACTGCGACCGGCTTTTTTGGCCGCCTGAATATCCACTGGCATCAACAAAGCCAGCGCTGCGACGTTATTCATAAGCGCGGACAGAGACGCTGCAAGCGCCGACATTATTGTAATGTGTGTTGCCAGTTTTCTTGACGCATCGACCATGTATCTAGCGACGAGTTCAATAGCGCCGGAATTCGACAGTCCGCGACTGACGATGAGCACCAGCGCGATGATGACGGTGGCCGGATGACCGAATCCTGAGAAAGCCTCCTCCTTGGGTACGACGCCCGTGAGAAGCCCCATAAGCAGCGCTACAAATGCGACGAGGTCGTAGCGCCAACGGCCCCAAACCAGAAATACGAAAACAAAAAAGAGTAATCCGAACAGTGTTGCCTGATCTGCTGTCACGACGTGCCTTTGTTTATGATTCTGAATTTCCCTTGAACAGGAAACTTATTGCGATCGAGCAAACGCCGAGCAATAGAATTCCTGCGCCAAACTTCAGCATGTAATCCATCGCCGTGCCCGTTTCCATGACGCCAAAAATGGCCAGGCACCCAAAAAGCGCAAGCGCAATAACAATGAAGAACGCCATAACGATAATTGTTCGTTTCATACCCGCCTCCCTGAACGTGCCCCGGTCGTGGAGCGCTTGCTGATGCTCACTTATACGTCAATCGCGCGCGCTTTAAAACTCGAAACCGCGCAGACGGGCGTTCGCGCCGACGTCGCGTTACGATGGACCCATGATCTACGTCGTTCTGATTATCATTCTGGTTTTTGTCATTCTCGGCCCCAGCGTCTGGGTTCAACGGGTACTCAAGAAATATAGCGAACCACAAGACCGCTATTCTGGAACGGGCGCCGCGCTGGCTCGCCACCTGTTGGATAAGCATGGCCTGCAATCCGTTGTCGTGGAGCCGACCGAAACGGGCGACCATTACGACCCTGTCGCCAAAGTCGTCCGTCTCACACCGGACAAACACGACGGGCGCTCACTCACCGCAATAACGGTCGCCGCGCACGAAGTCGGCCATGCCGTTCAGGACCATGAACGCTACCCACCCCTTAAATGGCGAACACGGCTTGTCAGGGCGACCAGCGGCATGGAGAAAGTCGGAGCGGCCATCTTGGTCGTCTCGCCGTTCCTCGGAATTATCACGCGCGTACCCGCCTTGGGCCTCATCACTTTTCTCGGCGGCATGCTGACCCTGGGAACTTCGGCCGTCGTGCATTTCGTGACGCTCCCGACCGAATTGGACGCCAGTTTCAATCGAGCGCTGCCCATGCTCGAAGAGCACAATATTCTCAAAGCGGTGGATCGTCCGCATGCCCGCCGCTTATTGACGGCGGCGGCACTGACCTACGTCTCGGCATCGTTGATGAGTCTGCTCAATATCGCGCGCTGGTTCGCGATTCTTCGGCGCTGAAGGTCTACTCCAACCACGGGTAAATATCGATGATTGCCAGCGGCATTGCATCCGTTGTCGATACGATGAGCGCACCGTCGCGGACGGCCCCGCGCAGAGGCAAGAACAGCAACTCCTCTTTCCGGAGTTTCTTATCGGCATACCAATCCGCGAGATGACCGTTCAGGTCGTTAGGCTCCAGAAGACTGACCGGCATGCCCTTGTCGAGAACCTCATCGTGAACGCCGGAGTACGGATGCCAAAGATCCGGACGCCGGTCAATATCGGCAGCACCCTCGAGCATCACGGAGATAACAAGCTCACTTCGCTCAGCCGGGTCGTCCGGCAATCTTGCGATCGCGAGATGGGGGCCCTGGCCCTCCGGCGAATACAGTTCGTCATAGCGAAGCAACTGCCGATCCAGCTCATCAGCCGGTATAACCTCGAAGCGGTCGATTGCGAACACCAGGAACACAGGCCGGTCGGCGTAGAGTGCTGTAGCCGCGATCCCGATCGCCGCAACCTCCAACGCCAACAAGATGCCCATATCCATCAACAACTTCGATTTTCCCGGGCGGTAAAGCAGCGTCGAAAGGCCAGGCCCGAGCACCAGAATTACGCTGGCGAGGATCAGCAACCGCCGCGCGGCACCATCAATATAAAAATGAGCATCGGGATACCAGGACAATCGAACGACCAGTGCAAATGACGCGAACAAGATCGCGCTAAATATCAGCCGCTCGGCGAAAAATCGCGGGCGTAGTTTTTGAATCGTTTTGCTATTCATAAGTATCTGAATAATAAGTGGTTGTTCCAGCTAATAGTGTGCGGTATGTCCGCTACTCGAAATTCGCTGGTTTAGGGCGCTCCGCACTGTTATTATCCGCGCCCGAAAGCCCGTCCTAACCGATATGCAGCGCCGCACCAGCTACCGGGAAAGCACTACGGACCGGCAAGGATTTACTTGCACCCACCTCGATTATTACCGGGTTCTCGCTTTAGCAAGGCTTTGAGAGCACCTGAAGGTATGGCAGTAGACGAGTTTGGTGACAACTGACAACTTAGAGAACCAGAGCAAAGAAATGAAAGACCTTAGCCTTTATCGAAATATCGGAATTTTCGCCCACGTCGACGCGGGCAAAACCACGACCACAGAACGAATCCTGAAGCTCACCGGCAAGATTCATAAGACGGGTGAAGTCCACGATGGCGAAGCCACGACAGACTTTATGGACCAGGAGCAGGAACGCGGTATTACGATTCAGTCCGCGGCAACCAGCTGTGAGTGGGACGGCCACCGCATGAACATCATCGATACGCCGGGACACGTTGACTTCACGATTGAAGTTTACCGATCCTTGAAAGTCCTCGATGGCGGCGTTGGCGTATTCTGCGGATCGGGCGGCGTTGAGCCTCAGTCTGAGACAAACTGGCGTTATGCGAACGACTCTGAAGTCGCGCGCATTATCTTCGTCAACAAACTTGATCGCATTGGCGCCGATTTCTATCGGGTTGTGAAGCAAGTTGAAGACGTTCTGGCCGCCCATCCATTAGTTATGGTGCTGCCGATCGGTATCGAAGACGATTTCGTGGGTGTGGTTGATCTCATGACTGAGAAGTCCTGGATCTGGAGTGACGTGAATGACCCTGCGTCCTACACGATCGGAGACGTTCCGGAAGACATGCTTGAACTGGTTGCTGAGTGGCGCGAGAAGCTCATCGAGACTGCCGTTGAGCAGGACGACGATCTTCTGGAGGCCTACCTTGAGGGTGAAACGCCATCGATTGACGATCTGAAGCGCTGCGTTCGGAAGGGCACAATCGCGCTCGAATTCTTCCCAACTTTCTGTGGATCTGCCTTTAAAAACAAGGGTATACAGAATGTTCTTAATGCAGTGGTTGACTACTTGCCGAACCCGACCGAGGTTAAGCCGCAGCCGGAAATCGATCTGGAAGGCAACGAGACTGGCGGATTCGCGATTGTTGATCCTGAGAAGCCTTTGCGCGCGCTGGCTTTCAAAATCATGGATGACCGTTACGGCGCCCTGACCTTCACCCGCATCTACTCTGGCACCTTGAAGAAAGGCGACAACGTCGTAAATACCTTCACGGGTAAGAATGAGCGCATCGGTCGTATCGTGGAGATGCACGCCGATTCACGTAAAGAGCTCGATTCGGCGCAGGCTGGCGATATTGTTGCCCTCCTCGGCATGAAGAACACGCGCACAGGACACACGCTCGCCGATGCAGACCATCCTGCGACGCTCGAGCCCATGGTATTCCCGGATCCCGTTATCTCGATTGCGATTTCACCGAAGGACAAGGCAGGCACCGAGAAGATGGGTGTCGCATTGAACAAAATGGTGCAGGAAGATCCTTCCTTCCAGGTTGCTACCGACGAAGACTCGGGCGAAACCCTGATCAAGGGTATGGGCGAACTTCATCTGGACATCAAGGTCGACATCTTGCGACGTACGCATCACGTTGACGTTGAGATGGGCAAACCGCAAGTGGCTTACCGCGAAACCATCACGCGTACGATCGAAGACACCTACACCCATAAAAAGCAATCGGGTGGTTCTGGCCAGTACGGCAAGATCGAATACCAGATCGAGCCTGCTGAGCAAAACGTTGGCTACGAGTTCGAGTCCAAGGTAACGGGCGGTAACGTTCCGCGTGAATACTGGAGTGCGATCCAGAAAGCGTTCGGTTCCTGCATGGTCGAAGGCACAATGGCCGGCTATCCCTTACTCGACGTGAAATTCACGTTGCTTGATGGTGCTTACCACGCAGTCGACTCCTCAGCTCTTGCGTTCGAAATCGCGACGAAGGCGGCCTACCGCCAGTCGATTCCGAAAGCGGGTCCTCAGCTGCTTGAGCCGATCATGAAGGTCGACGTCTTTACGCCTGACGATAACGTCGGTGATGTCATTGGCGACCTCAACCGTCGTCGCGGCATGATCAAGTCTCAGGACGCGGGTCCGACGGGCGTACGCGTTAAGGCAAACGCACCGCTGGCAGACATGTTCGGTTACATCGGTCACCTGCGTACGCTGACATCGGGTCGCGGACAGTTCTCCATGGAGTTCAGTCACTACGCACCTTGCCCGCAGAACGTTGCTGACGAAGTCATCAAAGAAGCGGCAGAACGCAAAGCGAATAAATAGTAGGAGCGCGTCTTACGCGCGAAAATGATGGTCGGCCGTAAGACGGCCTCCTGCGATAGGAAATTAAGCCTCTGTTGAAACTTTCAGCAGAGGCTTTTTCTTTGCTGACTTAATCGCATCAAAAACAAAGAACGCCACCGCAGACCATATGAATCCGAAGCAGATCAGATGGGCGGTCGTTAGTTCTTCACCGAAGTAGACACCGGTGCAAAACTGGAGGGTGGGTGCGATGAATTGCATAAAACCAATAGTGGTCAGCGACAGTCGACGTGCCGCTAAAGCGAAGCACAACAGAGGCAATGCGGTTATTGGCCCTGCCATCATTAACAAGATCGTCATTGAAGAACTGCCGTCCGCGAAAACCAGCTTCGAGGACATCGCTAAATAGATGAACCAGCCGATTGCGAACGGCAATAACAACACAGTTTCGACAAACAGTCCTGGCATTCCGCCGATGACGACCTTCTTTCTCACGGCAGCGTAAACGGTGAAACTAACAGCCAGGAAAAGCGCGACCCAAGGCACGACCCCGCCGGATACCGTCAGCACGGTTACTCCGATGGCCGCGAGCACTACAGCAACGATTTGATACCGACGTAAACGCTCACCAAATAGCCAGAACCCGACGAGTATGTTTGTGAGCGGGTTGATGTAGTAGCCCAGGCTCGTCTCGAGAATTCTTCCATCCTGTATCGCCCAAATGTAGACAAACCAGTTCAGCCCGATAAACAACGCTGAAAGCGATAGCCAACCGAGCATTATTCGATGCGTCAGCGCGCGACCGACTTCAGACCATTGGCGACGAAATGCCAGAATCAGGGCGCCAAACGGCACTGCCCAAATGACCCGGTGGGTCAGAACCTCGGTCGGATCGACTTCGCGAACGAGAACGAAGTAAACGGGTAGAAAACCCCACATCAAATAGGCGGCAAGACCCGCCGTCACGCCATCGCGAGAGTCCCTGTCGATGTTCGACAAGTTTGCTAATCCGTCTTCGCGGCGGCGGGACGGTACAACAACCAGTTCTTAAATTGACTCGTGTGGCGAAAGAAATCTTCCTGCAACAGATACAAGGCGGGGATTAGAAACAACGTAATGATAGTTGCGAAAATAATTCCATAACCAATCGAAATCGCCGTTGGGATGATCGCTTGCGCCTGTGGGCTGGTCTCAAACATGATCGGCAACAAGCCGGCGGCTGTGGTAAAGGACGTTAAAATGATTGCGCGGAAGCGCGCCGTACCGGATTGAATCACAGCATCGCGTATGGCGACACCGCGCGCCCTCGCCTTGTTGATGAAATCGACCATGATCAGACTATCGTTGACTACAACACCCGCGAGCGCGATCAGCCCAAATAGCGAAAACATGCTGATCGAGCGACCCATAATGATGTGACCAATGACCGCGCCAATAGCGCCGAATGGTATGACTGACATGATGATCAACGGCTGCGCGTACGAGCGCAGCGGAATCGCGATCAACGCATAGATCAGGAACATCGCTACCACGAGCGCCGTCATGATCTTGCTGAGGAATTCAACCTGATCCTGACTGGAACCTTCGAGACCGTATTTGACGCCCGGATACCGCGACAATAATGCGGGGATGTACTCTTCCGACATTGTTTCGATAATTTGTTGTGGCTCAACACGCTCAGGATCCAGGTCCGAGGAAACGGTGACGGTACGCTCCCTGTCAAGACGCGAAATTGTCGAGTAACCTTGGCCGTACGACACTTCAGCCACCGAGTTAAACGGCACTTCATCGCCACTGGGCGTCCTGATCCGCATGTTTTCCAGGTCCGAAATAGATCGCCGCTCCGAGAGCGGATAACGCACCATGACCCGTAACTCATCTTTTCCACGCTGAATACGTTGCGCTTCCTCACCATAAAATGCCTGGCGAACCTGTCGCCCAAGAGAGGACATCGTCAAACCCAGCGCTTCGGCCTCGGGCTTGATGGTCAACTTGATTTCATCGCTGCCGCTGCTCGCCGAATTCGTGATATCGAAGAGCCCTTCATAGGTCGCGAGTTCTTTCGCAAGTTCATCGGCAGCTCCCTCAAGCGCAACATAATTAGACCCACTGAGCTTGAAACTCAGCGGCGATCCGCCACCGATATGGCCAGCCGCGCTGAATTTTAATTCTTTCATGCCCGGGATTTCACCGACCGAGTTACGCCACATTTCCGTGACCTCTGTCATCTCGTACGGTCGATCTTCAGTGAAAGGGATTTCAACGAATAAAACTGCGCCAGTATCGCCGGACGTAAATACGCCGATGTTGCTGATGACGGGCAGAGAATCGGGATTCTCTTCAACAAATTCTCGGTTGAGCTCAAGCAGCGCACCCTCTACTTGATCGACCGCCGCGTTGCGAACATGCGGAGCAGTACCGCTTTCCATTTCCAGCGAAACCCGAATAAAATCCTGCGCGAAATTTGGGAATATCACGACGCGAGCAATGCCGCTGGTCATCAGGCCGATAGTCAGTATGAGAACCGCGCTGAAAATGGTGAGCGTAAGTCCTCGATTATCGACCGCTTTCTCGAGCCACGGTTTGTAAATATCATGAATTAGCTTGTGCAGCCCATGCTGAACATGTCGCTGCACTTTCAGAAATGCGCGCGGAAAACGTTCAAAGAAGCCGATTGTTCGTTGCGGTCTGAACAAATCATCTTCGTCAACGGGTGGAATATGCGCGTGAACCAAATGCGCTGGCAGAATCAACTTCGACTCTACCAACGAGAAAGCCAGGCAAAGAATCACGACGAAGGCCATCGCCTCAAAAAACGGACCAACAATGCCGCCGATAAACATCATCGGCGCGAATGCCGCGATGGTTGTCAGTACGCCGAATGTCGCCGGAATCGCGACGCGATGGGCACCTTGTATGACGTTATCGAGCGTATGACCGTCTTCTCTTATCTTCGTATAAGCGCTTTCGCCGATAATGATCGCATCATCGACGACGATACCGAGGACGATAACAAATCCGAACAGACTGATCGTATTGATCGTGACCGGCCAGGTCGGCATTAACCAAAGCGCACCAAGAAACGTTATCGGCAATCCGACGATGACCCAAAATGCCACCTTCATTCGCAGGAATAAGGACAGCACAATAAACACCAGTATCGCTCCGGAGATGATGTTGTTTTGCATACGATCGAGGCTGCCTTCGAGGTATTTCGGCAGGTCAATCCAAACGTCCAGGCGAACCCCCTCCGGCAATGTTTCGCTTTTCTTCGCGATGTATTCTTTAACAGCCCTCGCGGTCTCTATTTCGTTTTGATTCGAGCCGGCAACCACCTGCAATGTCGCAGTGGGCTGGCCATTGAAACGGCCGTAACCGTCCGACTCTACGAAGCCATCGTTGATCTCGGCAATGTCGTTAAGAGTAAGACGTGTTCCGTCCGGAAAAGTACGCAGCACAAGCGCCCCGAATCCCTGACCGGTGTAGACCTGCCCTTCGGTCCGCAACAGAATATCGCCGCCCTCTGACTTGATGGTTCCGCCTGGCATATCCACTGAAGAGTTCTTGATGGCCTGCGATATTTCGCTCATCGTCAAGCCGTACTTGCGCAACGTACGTTCCGATACCTGAACACTGATTTCGTAGGGCCGGTCGCCGAAATAGTTGATCTTGTTGACTGACGGCAATTGCAGTAGCTCGTCACGAATCTCATTACCCAGGGCTTTGCGAGTTAAATCTGTCAGGTCGCCATTCAGCGCAACCATGACGACCGGGTTATTGATCTCCTGCTTGTAGATAACCGGCTTTTCCGTCAACGCCGGAAAGGTTGAGATCGCATCGACTCGCGTTTTCACGTCACTCAATACCTGAGTCAGATCGGCTTCCGGCTTCACTTCGATCGTGACGCGCCCGGATCCTTCAGACGAGTTCGAGCGAATTCGCTTGATGCCCGGCAAATCCTGAATCGCCTCTTCGATCTTGATGACGACGCCTTCTTCGACTTCCTGCGGTGCAGCACCGAGGTACGGAACCCTCACTTGAATCGTATTGAGTTCGAATTCGGGATTGGTCTCTTTACGGATTCCGCTGGCTGATATGAGGCCAGCTACGATGATGAGAATCATCAACAGATTCGCAGCGACATGATTCGCGGCAAACCACGCGATGATGCCCTTCTCTTTCGTTACACCCGGTTGCCCCATGACTTACTCGCTCGCCTCCCGGGTCCGTACCTGCAATCCATTGATTGCAGATTCAAGTACTGTGACGACGACCCGTTCACCGGGCTCCGCGCCCGATTCGATGTAAACGTAGTCCGAATCCGAACGAGCAATTTCGACGTTCCGAATCACCAACTTGTCATCGGTGTCGAGGAGTATGAGTTCGTCTGTACCCCTGACAATGCTGCGCGGCACACGAATCATATTTTGCGCAACCGCTCCCTGAATTTTCGCGCTAACGAATGTACCCACTGGCATCGGTATTCCCTCGCTATGCAATTTGTAGGGGTCGCTTACGCGTGCGACCGCGTAGGTAACGCGACTTTTTTCATCGACGACGCCCTCAGTCCGAACAATTCTGGCTGGCCACTCGACTTCTTGTCCTTTTTGCGTTGCTGAAAGCGTGACCGCAGGACCCTCGGCATTCCCGGACGCCGTTACTTCGGTCGCGTCAGGCAAATCAACATAGGCGAGGTCGAGATCCGTCAACGGTAATCGAATCTCGGCATAATCTGTCGCGAAAACGACGCCAAGCCTCGTTCCCATATTCACAAACTCGCCGAGATCTGTTTCCTTTGCCCGAACGATTCCTTCGTACGGCACACGAATATAGGTTCGTTCGAGATTCCGTTTCGCACGCACCCGCTCCGCTCTCGCCGTCGCCAGCGCTGCAGCGGCGGACGCGTATTCCGACTCAGCCCTGTAACCCTGACTCTGCAATTTCTTGGTACCGTCATACTCGATCTGTCGTTGTGTAACCAGCGCTTCGGCCTGCTTGAGCGCAACCTCGTAATTGGTCGGATCGACTCTCATCAGCACTTCGCCCGCCTGAAAAACCCCGCCTGCAACGAACTTTGGCGAAATCGAGGTAATCGTGCCGGACACTTCGGCGCTGAGAATCGTCTCGGTCCTGGGGCGGACGTTGCCCTGACTGTTAACCTCGAAATTCGCGGTCATAGTTTCGAGGACAATAACCTCAACCAGTGGATCCAGTTCGACGCGTTCCTTCTTGGGCGGCTCGGGCCGCAAACTGCCCATGATTACGACACCAGCGATCGCAAAGACGAAAATCCCGATAATGGTAAGGACGCGCATTCTTGTTATTGCCTCTGACCCTAAATATCTGCTGAGTACCGCGAGGACGCTATTCTGAGGCTTTTCGTCCCCAAAATCAGTCATTTATTCGTTTCAAGACGTAACAGGATCAAACCCCGTCAAAAGCCAGCTTTGGGCCATTTTTGTGACATAACTCCCTGAAATCGAGCCCTTTTGGACCCAAACTGACCGTCTGGTAAGGCCAAGACGAAAGTCGGCCCCATTTCAGCTGATCGGATTGTTATGTACGAACAACACTTTGGGCTCAAGAAACGACCGTTCCGCGCCACAGCGGGCGGTACGAATGTATTCGTTGGACCTCAGATCGCTTCGACAATGGCGGGACTCAAGAAGGCGCTGGCCAGCAACGATGCAATCGTTACCGTATCCGGCCCCGTCGGGTCGGGAAAGACGACGCTCGTCACTCGAGCACTCGAATCGATCGGCAACAACTCGAAAATCGTCCACGTGGGGCGTATGTGCCTTGATAGCAACGATGTTCTGGAGTTCTTACTCGACGAGTTGGGTGTGGAAAACAGACCCTCAGGTACGATTCAAAAATTCGCACTATTCAGGCGCCGTCTGAAAGAGCTGCAGGACGATGACTCGCGCGTATTGATCGCCGTTGAAGATGCCAACCACCTGGGCGCCGATACATTGGCTGAACTCGAGGCTCTAACGGCAGCCGATGCCGGTGACTCAGAGGGCGCCAGCGTTGTTTTGATGGGCGATGACAATCTCGACGGATTTCTCAAAGAGTCAGGGCTCGCTCGCGTGCGACAGCGAATCCGTCAACGACATTCGATTGGCCCGCTTTGCGCTGCAGAGCTCAGGGGCTATCTCAGACATTGTTTCCGCCTTGCCGGCGGCGATTTCGAGCAGGTATTCGAGGCTAACGCCGCTGCATTGCTGCACCACCTTAGTGATGGCATTCCGCGGATCAGCAATAATCTTGTCGAGTCTGCCATGGTCGCGGCAGCGGATCAGGATCTGTCAAACGTTCCATCCAAGCTCCTGGCCCGCGTTGCAGAAAACGAATACGGACTCAACGCCGCTGGATTCGATTTCACACAGCACCCCCTGGTGAAACCCGCCCCTGTTGTGCCGGCGATTACAGAGCCCGAGCCCGTAGAGCCCAAGCCAGGACCCGCTATGGAGGCGCCTCCGGAAATCGTTCCAGAGCCGGAACTTGAAGCCGCGCCTTGGCCGGAGCCAGAGGCCGCCGCACTGGCAGAGCCTGAGCTTGAAGATATTCCCGAGCTACCGGTTGAAGAGCCGGTCATCGTATTTGCTGAGCCTGCTGCCGAGCAAGCCGATGAACCGCAGGACGAGGATGAAATTCCTGAATTGATTCAGGATACATTGCCCGATCTCGCGATCCTGTCTCCGACGCTGGCCGCTGCCGCCGCGGAGCTGTCACCAGAGTCGTTCGTTGAGGCCGAGCCCGAGCCAATACTCGAAGTTGAACCGGAACCTGTCGTTGAAGCAGTGCAGGAGCCAGTACTTGAAGTGGAGCCGGAGCCGGCCCAAATTCCTGAACTTGAGCCGGTCAGCGAACCTCAGGCGGACTTCAAACCAACCGGCGGTGATATTCCAGCCTGGGATCGCGATCCGACAATGGCGGAACTCAAACCTGACCTTGCAGCGCTTGAACAAGCAATGGCTTTTGCTCACGGAGACAGCCCGGAACCCGTTGTTGAAGATTCGGGACCGATACCCGAGCCTGAACCCGAAGAACCTGAAGTCATTCCGGAAATCACGCTCGATCACGCAATCAGCCAGCGTATAGCAAACAATCTCATCGATGAGAAAGGTGAGGTCAGCGCACCGAATTCCGAGAATGTCTCAACAACGACATCGGCGGATGGCGAAAGTGCGCCGGTTGCGAAATCGCCGCCGAAAGCAAATAAACAATCAGATACAACAATCGAAAAGATCGCGGAAGAAATCGCGAGAGCAAAATCGATTGAAGACGTCGATGACAGAATGGCGGAAACCCTGTTTGGCGACGAAATAAACTTCGCCGCCGCTCAGGTTCTGGCTAACCCGCCGACTGACCACTCCGCTAACGATGACAAAAACGGTGTTGCCGCTGGCGAGCATGTCCCCAATGGCACGCCCTCTCCCGCTCTCGTTCCTGACGCTGCACCCGGAATACAGGTAACGCTCGAAGCTCCCCATCAACTTGATTCGGGCGGTATGGATCTCTCTGCTTCCCAACGACTCAAAACAGTTCGGGCACTTAACGCCGATTTGCACCCTTCGATTCGGGAGCCCGAGGCCGTAACAAGCACCGAGCCCACCGAGTCGCCCGGCACTCCCCCGGAACCGATCGAGGACCAAATTAATACCTCGATGACGCAAACGCTGAAGGCGTTAAACGTCCGCCCGCCTGTCAATGACGACGACATGGACGACGGTGAAGGAAAAGGCGGCTTCTTCAGCCGTTTCAAACGCACGTAAATCCTTGAGCTACTGAACAATTATCGGCTGGCACTTTGACAGCGCGGTCGTTTTCAGGCAATTTCTTCGCTCATTCGGGGGCGCGACAGGGACGTTAGAGTGAAAGACTTGCACTCAGGGCTGGACGCCTGGCGATACATCATAAACTCAGAATCACGACCCCAGTCGGTGGAAAGTTACATGCCGTTGATACTCAGCGCGGCGGGCACACTGGG
>RCNG010000225.1_pt1 | contig 28734 bp, 36 predicted proteins | sample 2041371 | NCBI WGS metagenome assembly RCNG01 (sample SAMN09708227, study PRJNA481090) | Marine sediment metagenome, whole genome shotgun sequencing project. | biome: marine sediment; feature: ocean; material: sediment; isolation source: Sewage treatment plant 1 marine sediment (STP1) ... | reverse complement strand
GCCGTTTCGCCCCTCTCGAGAGCGATGTGGCCTTCTCCCTTGGGGAAGAATCCGACCTCTTCGCTCTCGACGATCTCGAGGATCGTGAAGGCGTCATGGAGTTCGGCGACGTCGACGTCATCCGGCGTCAAGCCCGCCATCTCAAACGCATCCGCTGCTGCCTTGCGGACGGCGAGCAGATCTGTTGGTTCCTCGCGCTCGTGAACGGCGTGCGTATCGGTTGCCTGGCCGACACCGGTGATCTTGATGAGCGGCCGGCCCAACTCCTTGGCCTTCTCTTCAGAGACCAGGACGATCGCCGCGCCACCGTCGGACACGGGGCACGCGTCGAAGAACCGGAGCGGCTCGGCGACGTACGGATTGTTGGTCATTGCTTCCGGAGAGTCGAGAATGCCCTCGAGCGTGATCTCCTGCTGCAGATGTGCCCACTCGTTGTTGAGCGCGGCGTTCTGGTTCTTGACCCCCACCATCGCGAGGTGACGCTCGGTGACGCCGTACTTGTCCATGTAGAGACGGGTGAACATCGCTGCGTGCGCCGGGAGCGTCACGCCGTAGATGTACTCCGCGATCGGATGGGTGAGGGTGGCGACGAAGTCCGTTGCCTCGAGGCCGTTGACCTCGCGCATCCGCTCCACGCCGGCGACCAAAACAACATCATCCATGCCGGACGCGACTGCCTGGAATCCAGCCTTGATGGCAGAGCCACCCGAAGCCGGACCGTTCTCGATGGCGGCGGCGCCTGCCGGAGTGAGGCTCAGGCTGTCGACCACCGCGCTGGCGAGCGCCGTCTGGTGATTGACCCGGGCACTGCCCATGTTGGCCACGTACACCTGGTCGACCTCGGTGATACCTGCGTCCTTCAGCGCCATCATCGACGCGTACGAAGCGATCTCTGAAAGCGCGAACTCAAGCCGGGTGAAGGTGGTGATGCCGATACCGGCTACATAGACGTCACGCATCCTGCACCCCCTCCTCCATCGCCCATCTCTCCACCATCAGCGCGCTGGCAGTCGGGTCGTACTTCGAGCGAGTAGCGGAGAGCGGGTCGAGTGCAGGCGTCGGTGGATCCGATGGCGGGAGGATCGCCTCCGTGGCCTTGTCGAGAATCTCAGGTGGGACCGGTCGTCGGCCAACGACGAGCGAGGATCGCGCGGCGTCGAACAGTTCACGCGTCAGCGCCCACGAGGGAACGCCACCGAGCTCGTGGGGAACGTCAAACCGCTTCTCGAGCTTGTACTCGATCATCCAGCGACGAAACCCGATCGGTGACTCCGCAACGACAAGGACCTCGTCGTGCCCGAGTTGGTCGAAGTGGTATTCCATCTTCGCTGCGAATGCGTGGGCACCAATTCGGAGACCGCGGCGCAGGGCCAGGGTGTGCAACGAGAGGCCGAGGTTCGGCGTCACTTGCCGGCCGTTGACGATAGCGGCGAGCTCTCCATCGACCTGAACAGCAAGGACGTACTGATCCTGGAAGCGATACTGATAGTGGGAGAGCAGCTCTGCGTAGACACGAGATGCGACGACGTCGTAGTAGTCGCGCTCGACGTGCAGCAGTGGCTCGACATGCTTCAGCAGGTCAGGGATCTCATCCCTGTCGACGGCGCGCACCACGGCGGCTTCGCCGCTGGCCACAGCATGTATTTCGGTTCGTACGGCGCCATATCCGCGGGGATGGGCCGAAGAATCTTCTCTAGGTCAACGGACATTCTCTGTTCGCTCCTTCTCTCTTCCTTCAGTTCTCAGACTTCTCGATGATCGCCATGGCGACCTTCTCCTGGGTGATCGGCATCGATTTGATGCGTACCCCGAGTGCGTTGTACACGGCGTTCGCGATCACCGGTGCGGCACCGATCATGGTGTGTTCTCCCACACCACGGGCCCCGAACGGTCCGTCGGGTTGTGGCACCTCGACGATGATCGGAATGATCTCGTCGGGGATAGCCGTCGGGATCTTGTAATCGGTGAAGTTCGGGTTCATCATCTTCCCGCCCTCGTCGAAGCGCATGTCTTCGTAGAGGACGGTGGCCAGTCCCTGGACGAGGCCTCCAGTGATCTGACCGTTCACCAGATCGGGGTTGATGGCGCGGCCCGCATCGACCGCCAGAGCGGCTTTGCGAACCCAGATCCGCCCGGTGTCCTTGTCGATCTCGAGCACCACGCCGGTCGCACCCACGGTGTAGTGCACGTTGGGATGACCACCCTGACCGGTCTCCGGGTCACTGTTGGCGTTCGTGAACTCGGGCATGAACTTGCCGCTGGCGACGATTGGCCCTCCTCGCCAGGTTCCGTCCTCGGTTTGGATACCGTCGATAACGAAATCCCGCAGCGGCTTCGAGAAGCTCGCATCCGTTCGACACTTCACAGCCTCGTCTTCGAGATAGAGCGAATCATCCTCGTACCCGTAGACCTGGTGGATGACGTCGAAGATCTTGGCGCGAGCTTCGATGGCGGCCTTCTCGACGGCAAGGCCCGAGCTCCATGTCACATGGGACGCGACCGTCTGCCACTCGTACGGGTTCCGGTCCGTATCCGGGGTCTCGACCCGGATCTTGCTAACCGGGACTGACAACACCTCGCCTGCGATCTGAGCCATGACGGTCAGGTAGCCCTGACCGAGTTCCATGCCCGAGACCGTGAGATGTTGATGCTGCCGTCTTCGTTGAACTTGAGGAACGACGCAGACGACGAGTTCGGCGGCATGGCCGGTGCTTTCCAGAAGAGGGCAAGGCCCTTGCCGATCACCGTGTTCGGGTTGTCGGATTCCTCTTCCACCCCCCAGTCGATGGCCGCCGCCGTCCGGTCGATCGCCTCGAGCATCCCTGAGGGATTCATTGCGGCTCCGTATGCGAGTTCGTCTCCTTCGACGATGGCGTTCTTGCGCCGGAACTCGACGGGATCCATCCCGATGGCCTCTGCAATGCGGTCCATGTGCGACTCGAGACCGAAGTGGAACTCGGAGTAGCCGAAACCGCGGTACGGGCCCCCGGGCGGGAGGTTCGTGTAGATACACAGTGAGTCGTTCGTGATGTTCGGCACGCGATACGGGCCGGTGGCCGATAGACCAGCGGCATTGACCACGTTGGCTCCGTACTCAACGTAGGCGCCGGCGTCCCAGTAGAGCTTGTGCTGAACGGCGGTGAGGGTGCCGTCATTCATGACGCCAACCTTGAGTTCGGCGACGACGCCCTGCCGCTGGTAGGTGTTGTAGAACTCTTGCTCCCTGGTCCAGCGCAGCTTCACCGGACGGCCCTTCACCAGCGTCGCCAGCGCAGTCCCGATGATCTCCATTGAGACTCCGGCCTTACCGCCGAAACCGCCACCGACGTAGGGGGTGATGACGCGAACGTCCTTGTGCGTGAAGCCCAACGGTGCGAGTGCTTCAGCGAACAGATGCCGCTGCGTGTGCGGCGACTGCGACGCGGTCCACACGGTGAGCCGGTCGGCCTGGTCGAGTTTGCTGACCGTGACGTGCGGTTCGATGGCACAGTGTGCGTAGCGCGGAACGTGGTACGTGTCTTCGAGCACGTAGTCGGCCTCGGCGAACGCCTTCTCCGTGTCGCCCTTGCGGATCTTCCTCAGGTGGGCGATGTTGGTGTCGGTCTGCGGAAAGAACCAGGGGACATGGGTGTAGTCGTCGAGATCGGGATGAATCAGGTCGGCTCCCTCGGCGACGGCTGCCCTGGGATCGAGAAGCGGTGTCAGGATTTCGTACTCGACTCTGATCAGCTTCGCTGCCTGCACGGCCTCGCGGTGGCTACGTGCGACAACACCGGCCACCTGCTCACCGACGAATCGGACGTAGTCCTGGGCAAAGATGTATCGGTCTTCCATGTACATACCGAACTTGTATGGGAAGTCCTTGCCGGTGGCGACGCGCACAACACCCTTCGCCGCTTCGGCTTCGGTGGTATCGATGGAGATGATCTTGGCGTAGGCGTAGGGACTCTCGACGATGGCTGCATGCAACAGGCCGGGCCCGAAGTCCATGTCGTCGACGAATTGAGCGGCGCCGCTGACCTTGTCGAGACCGTCGATCCTGATCGCGGAAGTGCCAACTATCTTGAGGTCTCCGCTCTCGGTCGTGGTTTCAAACGGGTAGTCAGTCGTCATTCCGAGCCTCCCTCACCCGCGGCAAGCACGGCATCGATGATCGGCTCGTAGCCGGTGCAGCGGCAGAGATTGCCGGCAAGGGCTTCCTGAACGTCGTGGCGTGTGGGGTTCGGGTTGTTGTCGAGCAGTTCTGTGGCCGAGAGGACGATGCCGGGAGCGCAGAAGCCGCACTGGAACGAGTTGTTCTCGAGAGGAACAGCGTCTGCAACTCGCTGATCCCGTCGTAGCTGATGCCCTCCACCGTCGTGACCTCGTGGCCATCAGCTTCGACGGCGAGTACCAGACAGCTCCGTACCGTGCGGCCATCCATGAGGATGGTGCACGAACCACAGTCGCCGCGCTCGCAACCGATCTTTGGGCTCTTGATCCCGATCCGCTCTCTCAGAACGTCGAGAAGCACGTCGGCCGGGGCAACATCGAGTGCCCAGTCTTCACCATTGACTCTGATATTCAAGTCCATCGTCGTCCTCTCAGATGAGCCGCGTGCCGTATGCGGGTCCACTGCCGGCAAGTCTTTCGGTGGCTGCGACCAGCCCCCGCTTGAGCATCACTTCGGTCATGCGTGTGCGGTATTCCGCAGAGGACCGCATGTCGGTAATCGGGCTGATCTCATCGCGAACCATCGCGACGACAGCAGCGATCTGTGACTCGTCAACCGGCTTGCCTCGAAGGGCCTCCTCGATGCGGGCCGACCTGATCGGAGTCGGCGCAACCGCTCCGAATGCAACCCGATACTCATCGTCCGGGTACGCGACGATTCCGACGGCTGCTTGCGCAAGGTCCTCCCCGCCGTAGCGCATCAGCTTCACGTAGACGCCGCCGTGCGGACGCAAAGCGATGCTCAGATGGGTGACGACTTCGTCGTCCGTGCGTGCGGTCTGACGAAGCCCGACGAACCATTCGTTGATGTCGATGGCGCGATCGCCGTCGGGTCCTGTGAGATGGACGGTGGTGTCGTATGCGAGCAACACAGGGCCGGCGTCGCACGATGGGACGGCCGAGCAGATGTTCCCAACGATGGTCGCTCGGTTGCGGATGCCTTGTGATGCCACTGTCTCTGCCATCTCCGCCAGCAACGGGGCATGCTCTTTGACCAGATCCGACTCGATCAGCTCGGTGAACGTGACAAGCGAGCCGATGTGGAGGGTGCTGTCATCGAGCCTGAGGTCGTGGAGTCCAGGAACGTTCTTGATGTCAACCACGAGGTCCGGAGCGACCGCATCGTCTCGAAGCCAGGCAACGAGATCAGTTCCGCCGGCAAGCACGCGAACGGAACCGGAATGGTTCGCAAGAATCTCGGTGACTTCAGCGAGTGTGGCGGGACGTCGGTAGTCGAACTCGTTAGCGATGACCACGAATAGCCTCCCTCGTCGCCCCCGGTGGGGGCATCTTACAGACATTGGCAGGGGCCCCAGATCTCGACCAGCGGAGTGGATCTCGGATCATTGGAGTGACCCTGCGAGTGCGTTGATCCCCTGAACGAAGCACTCGATCGGAGCCTCCACGAGCCCTGCGCCGACCATCCCGGTGCCAGGGACTTTGCCGGCGACTCCGGTATTGATCTGCGGGAGGACTTCGGTGCGAACGACCCGGGCGGCATCGATGCCGACCGGTGTGCCGCGGAACTCGAGCATCGGGATCTGATAGGACGGGTGCTCGGCCATCGTGATCTCGTACATCGCCAACGTGCGGCGAACCGCACCTGCGGCCGTTCCACCGACGAATCCGACGATCGCCGGCGCTGCTGCCATGGCCATTCCTCCGAGACCCACCGTCTCCGTGATGGTCGAGTCGCCGATGTCGGGGCTGGCATCCTCCTCGGTGAACGCCCCGAGGTAGAGGCCGTCGACGGGAGGAGCAGGGGCGATGAACCATTGATCCCCGGTGCCGGACAATCGGATCCCGAAGTCGGTGCCATTGCGCGCCATCACCGTGACGAGACTTGAGGCCGGCACACCGGATGCAGCATCCGAGCCGAGCTTGCCGGCAGCCATCACCATGTTGAGCATGAAGTGGTCGTTGCCGTCGATGAATCTGAATACCTCGGCGCGCTGGTCAACCGACGCGTCCGCCCCGTCGACGAGTGCCCCACCGATCTCACGCAGAAACAGCGACGTCACTGCCCGGTTCCTGTTGTGCCCGTCGTCGCCCATCTGCAGCGCCTGAGCGATCAACGACTGAAGGTCGATTGGTCCTCGGCTCTTGAGAACGGAGCTCAGCACCGGTCCCAGAACCTCGTCCATCCAGTGGAGTCGATCGATCGCTTCCTGGCCGAATGCTCCGTAGCGCAGCACCTTGCCGAGCCCCTCGTTGAGCGTCGAGTAGGACACGCCGTCCCCTGCCGCGTCGGTGACCACGGCAACCGGCATCGACGGTGACGTCACCCCGGCCATCGGCCCGACCGCTCCGTGATGGTGACAGGGCGAGAGTTCGACCTCTCCCCGGGCGGCCCTGATCGCTGCTTCTTCCGGGTCGTCGGCAAAGCCCTCGTAGATCATGGCGCCGATGATCGCTCCGCGCATCGGTCCGCTGGCCCGCTCCCACTCGAGAGGCGGACCGGCATGGAAGAACGTCCGGTCGGTCATATCCGGGAACACGTCCCTGGCGACCTTGACGTCGACGAGTCGCGGTCGAACGGCGAGCATCCTTCCGATTGCGATCTCGTTGGCGTCCCGCATCCGGTCGTCGGAGAAGAGAACAGTGAGAGCAGCTTCGGTTCCCTCATGTGGCGGACGCCAGTCGGCGCGCTCGACAGCCGAGCCCTGTTCCTCGATCGAGGCTGCGAGCATGTCCGTACCTGCGGTGACGACGACCGGTTCCGTGTCGAGAAGTTGACTGAGATCGCTCATGAGGAAATCCTTATCGTTGCGAGGCGTGCCGCTTCGATTGCAGCCGCCGCGTTGGAGAGATACACCGATGCGCCCGCATCGTTGAGCACCCTGGCCTGAGCGTCACGGCCCTGCGGATCGCCGGTCGTTCCGCAAAGGGACACGACAACGGCTGCCCCCGCCTCCACCACCCTTTCCACGATCGGTGCGAGTTCAGCGGCCGGGTTGGCATTGGCCCCGTACCCGAGGACAACGTCCATGAGCACGACGCCGACCGATTCATCCTGGCCTGCGGCTGCGAGCCGCTCGACGCGAACGGTCTGATCGATCATCGGGTGTGCCCGACCCTGGGTGTATTCGTCATCGCCGTAGTCGATGAAGGTGTGTCCTTCGTCTTCCTCACGTGTTCCGATCTCCCCGAGAAGTGGCCCTGCCACGTGGCGGGCTTCGGACCGAAGGGTCCCACCGGAGAACAGTCCGCGTAGTGTGCCGGGTCGGTGATCATCGTTCGCCGCCTCCCAGGATCCGTAGATCGGCCGCGGCAGGCCGAGTGTGTCGAGCACTTCGCCCGCCCCTTCTTCGAGAGTTGCCTCTCCCATGAAGGTGATGACGACCGGGGTGGCGCACTCGGCGGCCACCCGCCGGACCTTCTCGGCGACCGGTGCTGCCGGCGGCTTCGAAATGACGACGATCAACTCGGTGCCGGGGTCGGCATCGAGTGCTTCCAGGGCTTGCAGCGTCGACGAGGCGCCGATATCTTCGGAGAGGTCGTGGCTTCCCGTGCCGAGCGCATGCCTGATCCCCACGCCCGCATCGTCGAGAAGCGCACACATCTCCTGAATGCCGGTACCGGACGCACCGACCATGCTCACCGAACCCGGTTGAACGGCGTTGGCGAATCCGAGGCCGAGGCCGTTGACGATCGTGGTGCCGCAGTCGGGTCCCATGACGAGGAGGCCATGCTCCAATCCGTACTTCTTGAGGGTGATCTCCTCAGCGATCGGAACGTTGTCGCTGAAGATCATGACGTGCAGGCCGTCCTGAAGCGCCTCCATCGCCTCGACGAACGCATGCTCGCCAGGGACCGAGAGCAGGGCCACGTCGGCACCATTGATCTTCGCGGCCGTTCCGATCGTCTTCGCGTCGGGGGCATCGAGCCCGCCCGATCGAGTGGCCTTCGGAGTGAGGGCATCCTCGAGCGCACCATGAGCGGCGGCAACAGCCTCTTCGCTCTCGGCACGGATGGCGAGGAGGAGGTCGTTCGGGCCGACACCAACCACTGTGTCCATATCGAACCCCATGTCGGCGAGCAGACTCAAGTTGAGTTCGGTTGCCATCGCAACGAGAGCATCAGTGACGCCTTCGACCCCTTGGAGCGCCTTGCTGGCTTGCATCAGCCTGACCGAGTCGTGATAGCGGCCGGGGTGTATCTCGACACGAGAGATCATCGTCTACCTCCGTTGGGATGTGGGTTGAAATTGAAGAAGTGAACGGGCGCCGAGGATCATGCCTGCGGCCAGCGCCGGCCCGGACGTGTGGCCGACAGAGCTGAGATACTGGTGACTACGGGCGACGTCGCCCCGACCGGTCAGAGCACGCAGCAGGGAACCCGCAGGTGCAGCAACCCGACCGTCGATGGCGTGGCGGAGTAGAGCGGCCGAGAACGTCGTCGTCCTGCTCGACGCATGTCGGATCAGCGGATCGGTGAGCGAGTTCAGCATCGCCGCCGTGTCCGGTCTCCCCAGCGCATCGCCGAGCGTCCGGAGCGCGGCGAGGGCACCGGCCAGATAGTCGTCCCCTTCTGGAGTCAACCCTGGTCCCCGTCCGATCAGAGCGTCCGATGCCGCCAGAATCGCTCCAGGTGAGCCAGCCGACAGCGCAGCAGAGAGAGGGATGGTCTCAAGATCGGGCACAGTCGTCGGTAGGTCCACGATGGCCGCGACGAGATGTGCGGTGGATGTTGGACGAAGAGCAGGCCGGGGATTCCACCACCGAACGACGTCGATCGTCAACTCCTCGAACAGCAGTTGACCAAGGCCGACGGTGACGGACGCACCGTGATGCACACTACGGAAGGCATCCGCCGCTGCATCGGCAGCGACCTCAACTCCGTTGGGAAGCCGGGTCGCATCGCGGGTCGACGCAACGATCACGTCGCCGTCCACGAACAGCCAGATAGCGTGCCTCGCAGTTCCCAGCACCGTCCCCGGCGTCTGGGGTTCAGATAACGCGTCGCGGATCGCAGTGCTCGCAACCCCCGGCATCCGAACGGATGCCGGGGAGGAACGAGTCTCAACCTCTGTTACGGCCATCGAGTGCTATCCGAGATCGACGATCGCTGCAACCGGTCCACCGCCGCTGGGACCCTGGTGAATCGCCGCAACGGAGACGAACACGGCGGCATCGTCAACAGCGTTTGCGACGACGCCACCGACCGCAGCCTTGATGTGCCGATGGTGGTGCACATCGGAGTCGTCCAGAGCGACCTGCCTCCGTCCCCGAAGACGTGCAGTCGGGTCGGCCTCGCACTTGACGAAGACGTTGACGACCTTGCCATCGAGATCGTCGGAATTGGCGCGTTCGGGAAGGTCGAGACCCGCCGAACGGATCGCCCGGTAGACACCTTCCCGATCAAGAGCGTCATTCATGACGTCGTGACCGATGTGGTAGCGGCCGCCGGCGCCGCGAACGTTGCCGACGACGACCGTCTGGGCCTGGTCGAGTTCGACACCCGACGAGCAGGACGCAACCGAGGAGAACAGGCTCAGGTCATGCCCGATCTGCTCGGCCGTCGGCATCTCGATCTCTCCAAGCGCCACGGCGATGCCGAGGCCGGAGGTGCCGTTCGAGACGTTCATCGACTCGAGGGGATCCTCGGTGTAGACCGTGTGGCCACGTCTCTTCGCGTCGTTGATGGTGTCCATGACGAGCAGTGGCGTCTTGGTCTGTACGTAGTGAACGTCGGCCGGATCGTCGATCCCTGCTGCCTTCATCGCACTGAGAACGCCCTCGGCGACCTTTGCCACCATGGCGGGCCTGCCGATGTCCTCGGGGAGGATGACATCGCTCATCGCGTAGCCGACGGCGAGACGCGGCTCATCGGAGACCGGACCGTCGTCCTCGACGTTGGCGAAGATGGTGGCATGGGGGCACAAGATGCCATCGGTGCCACCGGACCACACCATCGGGATCTCGTCGACCTCTTCAACGGGCCTCGTGCCCTTCTCCATCAGAACCTTGCGGAAGGCCTGATCGGCGATGATCCTGGTGAAGTCGTTGACACCACCGTTTCCCTCGGTCTTGCCGACGACGGCGATGACGCCATCCGCGGCGAAGACGCCTTCATCAATAAGAGCTGCCAGACCAGATGCGTCCCCGACGCTCTCGAGCACAACCTTGCGTACCTCAACGGCCATTACTACGCCTCCTGTACGAAACCCGTCCGGATGACCCGACGGTACTCGAATCGCCCCAAATTGGCATTAGGGTATGTTGCCTTGTCTGCCCCCACTTCATTGTCACATTCTTACGAAGGCGAGTCGCTCACTCTTCGAGAGGTGTTGGCAACCCCCAGCTTCCAGGAGACTGAGGTTCTGGCCGGCTCTTCTGGACTCGAGAGGATCGTCTCCTCGGTCAACGTCATGGAGAACCCGGACATCACTCCGTGGGTCAAGAGCCGGGAACTTCTGATCACCGTGGGTTACTCACTTGCCGGGCACGGGAAGGAGCTGGCGGTGCTGGTCGAGGATCTGGCCGATCTGGGTCTCGCAGGGTTCGGGGTCAAGCTCGGTCCGTACGTCGCAGAGGTCAGCGCCGATGCCCTCGACGCTGCGAATCGACGTGACTTCCCCATCCTCTCGCTCCCGCCAACCGTCTCATTCGACGACCTGATTGCCGACGTCTATCGAGCTCGGGACTCACTGCTCCTCGGAGGACTTCACCTAAGGAGCGATCGTGAGCATGAGCTGATCAGCGTCTCCCTCGAGGGAGGGGGGCCAAGCGAAGTGGCAGCGCGACTCGCTCAGCTTGTGAGCTGCGAGGTTGTCGTCCTTGGTCCGAACAACGATGTGCTGTCTCATCACTCGGCCGGAGGCAGAACACCTCCCGAGGATCGGGACCCACGCGAAAGCGCGCGTTTCGAGGAAGCAGTCACGGCTCCCATCGTTTTCGGATCGACCTACGTGGGTCAGCTCTATGTGCTGCCGAACGCAGGTCCGTCTGAAGAGTTCTCCCCCGGTCTTGTCCCACGGTGTGCCCAGATCATGGCGCTGGCTGCCTCCAGAGAGATCGCTGTGTCATCTGTAGACCGCCAGTTCCGGGCCGAACTCTTGGAGCAGGTGTTGCGGAACCGTCTCGATCGCCGGGAGGTCGGTCGCCGCTGCCAGGCGCTCGATTGGACCATCTCCTATCCAGCGGTTGTGGTGAGCCTCTCGCCCACGGAACTCGACGCTACATCTCATCTCGAACGAACTAGAGACGCCCTGGGTTGGTCGCTCAGAGCCCGGGGTCTCCATGCTCCCCACGCCATCATCAACGGGAACATTGTTGCCATCGTCGGGAAAGAGAATCGGGCCGTCGCCGACCCTGAAGCGACGGCGGCCGAGGCCACATCCGAGGTGATATCTCGATCCGTGGCCGGAACCTGGTCCGCTGGCGTCTCCGGCCGCATCGATGGCCCATCAGACCTTCTGAGAGGATGGGACCAGGCCCGCACGGCGACCGGCGTCACCCGTGCGATCAAGGGTGTCGGGGCAGTGGGCAGGTTCACCGAACTCGGCGTCTTTCGTCTTCTCTCCGAGGTCGATCCGAATCTGTTGAGAGAGTTCGCCAAGGAAGCTCTGGGCGAACTGTACGAACCCTCCGAGGGCCGGGCCGAGCTCAGGCGCACGCTCGCGGTCCTGTTGGACACGAACCTGAACGTCGCGAAGACGGCCAGAGAACTGCACTACCACTACAACTCGGTCCGCTACCGAATCTCCCAGCTCGAGCAGCTCGTCGGACCGTTCCTCACCGATTCCACCCGTCGCCTCGAACTGCACGTAGCTCTCCTCATCAGCGACATGGTTCCCGGGGGACGGGACTGAGTACTGAGTATCGAGTACTGGGTACTGCTCAGAGCTGGCGGCTGGCAGCTGGCAGCTGGCAGCTCGGTTTCACTTCCTGAGAACGAACCTGATCGCGAGGATGGTCAGCTCGTACAGGATGTAGAGCGGTACCGAGAGGAGCATCAGCGTCATCGGATCTCCCGACGGCGTGATGAATGCCGCCGCGATCAGGATGATGAGAATCGCCCAGCGCCGGTTGCTTCTGAGCACCTTGCTGCTCACCGCTCCCACTGCAGCCGCGGCAAAGAGAAACACCGGGAATTCGAACGCCAGGCCAAATGCAAGGATGAAGCGCGTCGCGAACTTCAGGTAGAAGTCGGCGCCGATGATCGGAGTCAAGGCGTCCCCCCCGAACTCGAGGAGGAATCCGAGGCCCCTTTCCAGGGCTACATAGCCCACGACCACTCCGGTCAGGAACAGGAACACAAACACAGCCGTGATCGGGTAGGCCCACCGCTTCTCTTTCGGCGTGAGCGCCGGTGCGACGAACCTCCACAGTTGGTAGAGGATGACGGGAGAAGCGATAATCACACCACCGAAGAGGCTCAGCCGCATGACCGTTGCGAAAGCCTCGGTCGGTCGGAAGAACGCAAGTTGCCCGCCCGGGACCGCGAGCTGATATGGCTTCGCGAGGAGATCGAGGATCTCCTCGTTGAACACGAACGCGATGGCCGTGCCGACCGCGACCGCTACAACCGCTTTGATGAGGCGCGAACGAAACTCCAGCAGATGACTCATCAGGGGCATCGATCCCGAGGTCACGGGGTCTCTTCGCCAGACGTTGAACCCTCGTCACCATCAGGCGTGGGCGCTTCGTCCTCATCGTCGTTCGATTCGTCTCCCGGCTGCCTCCCGGATCCAGACAGGTCGAACGACATGTCTGTGACAGAGGATGCGATGCCCTTCATCTCCCCCATCGTCGCGTCGTACTCGCCCTTGAGATCCTTGATCGGCTTCGTGACCTCGCCGTACTCGGCATCGATCGTGTCTGTGACTGCTCGTGTCATCTCGCGGGCTTTCCCGAGCCATTCACCGGCCTTCCTGGTGATCTCCGGAAGGCGATGAGGTCCGAAGACGATCAGCGCAACAAGAACGATGACGAGGATTTCGCCTGTTCCGAGACTTCCCATGCCTCGAATGGTAGAACGGAAGCGAACTCTGGGTTCCCCTGGAGTCAATCCAGCTCCGACCGGTCAAACGCATCCGGACAAGCAGCAGTTGAGAATCTCGAACGTTATCCGATGGGAGCCTCTTCGATGCGGCTCAGTTGGTGCGATATCTCACGAAGACTGGGGTAGAGACTCCGGTAGATGCCGTACATGTCTTCGTAACGGGCCGCGGCGGGACTCGGCCGATACCGCTCTCCCGTCCGGATCGTGGCTTCGACGGCACGTCCAACCGTCGGATACGCTCCGGCACCGACTGCTGAGAGAAGAGCGGCTCCATACGCAGCAGATTCGGGAACGTCGACCGTTCGCACGTCTGCGCCGAAGACATCCGCGAGGATCTGAAGCCAAACGGTGCTGCCTGCCCCTCCACCGGCAACGCGTATGTCGCCCACATCGCTCTGCTCCCGGATGATCTCCAGCGAGTCGCGAAGACCGAACGCCACTCCTTCCATCACCGCCCGTGCCAGGTGGGCTCGCGTGTGCCGCACCGTCAGGCCCACGAATGCTCCACGGGCCTCCGGGTCGGGGTGAGGAGTGCGCTCACCCGTGAGGTAGGGCAAGAACACGAGTCCATCCGCTCCGGGAGCAACACTGCCCGCTTCGAGGCTGAGGTCCGCAAACGAGATGTCGGGCGCAACCGTGTCTCGGAACCAACGAAGGCTCCCGGCCGCCGAAAGCATGACTCCCATCTGATGCCAGAGCCCCGGGACCGCATGGCAGAAGCTGTGAAGACGGGCATCCGAGTCGATGACCGCCCGATCGGTTGCGGCGAAGACGACACCGCTGGTGCCAAGCGACACGGCGACCGTGCCGGGCTCAACGGCTCCCGTACCGACACCATTCGCAGCCTGGTCACCGGCACCGCCAACGACAGGAATCCCTGCTCTCAATCCGGTAAGTGATGCCGCCTCTTCCGTTACATAACCCGTGATGTCGGTGCCTTCGAACGTCTGTGGGAACCAACCGCGCGGCAGGTCGAGGGACTCGATGACCTCGTCAGACCAATCCCGCTCTTCGAGGTTGAAGAGCAGGGTTCCCGACGCCCCGGCCCTGTCGACCGCATGCTCGCCGGTGAGACGCAGGCGCACGTAGTCCTTGGGGAGGAGGACCACCGAGATTCGGCTGTAGTTCTCCGGTTCTTCGTCACGCATCCAGAGGATCTTCGGTGCTGTGAAGCCCGTGAGGGCGTCGTTCCCGGTGATCTCGATGAGCCGATCCCGTCCAACCCGGCGTCGGATCTCATCGCATTGGGATGCGGTTCGTTGGTCGTTCCACAGGATGGATGGCCGTACCGGGCGATCGCTCTCGTCGAGAGCGACGAGACCATGCATCTGACCGGTGATACCGACCGCAGCAACTGATGCTGGGTCAACACCCGAAAGAACAACAGCCTCTCGGATCGCCGCGACGGTGCCGTTCCACCAGAGATCAGGGTCCTGTTCTGACCAGCCCGGCCTGGGCGTGTCGTATCCGTACTCGGCTTTGCCAACGCCGAGGGCTGCACCGTCGGTATCGATGATGAGTGCCTTCGTCGCCGTCGTCGAAGTGTCGATTCCGAGGTATGACGTCATATGTGAGGCTCCCATGAGGACAGGATATCCAAAGCATGGGAGGCAAGGTCTTCCCGGTCCAAGGGACCGGTCTCGACAACCCGCCATGTCTCGCGGTGATGGAGCGCGTCGCCGCGCTCGAGTCGGCGCATCGGGCTCAGCGTCTCCAGTTCGATGAATCGATGATCGCGATACACCTGGGCGGAGGCACCCCGATCGGAGTAGTGGAGGCCCGAATCGTGAAGGGCCGCCCATTTGGCGAAGAGCACCGACCCTCGGTAGTACGCAGCCCAGCCGATCCGATTCTCCACGCCCACCTTCTGCTTCGCACCGCTTGAACCCTCCACAACGACGGCGTCCCGGCTCCAGCGAAACTCGTCTGCGCCGGGGTTCGTGTACGGCCAGAGCACGACGGACCGGTTCGCCTGGTGTCCCCCGTCATCGACCGATTCAGCGCCGAGCGGCAGGATGGCGGCACCGTCGGCCGGAAATTGTGTGATGGCCCACGCGGCGGTCTCGATCGGCCTATCGCCGACGTTGATGATCCGGTGATCAATCACGACGGACCCGTCGGCATGGCCGCGCGATACTTCAATCTCTCGAGCGATCCCGTTGGGATCGGACTCTCCCCGTGCACGCAGATGACCCTCATGTTGGCTGACGGTCACCGGATCATCGTCCGGCTGATACGTGATCTCTGGAACCTCCGGTGCCATCCACAACCGATGGCCTCCGAGGAATCTGAACGGTGCTCCCCCGGGACGATCGATGATGAGAGAGGGAAGCTCGGCGAACAAGTTCTCCCCGTCGCGGAGGCGCAGACCGGTGACGCGCGGTCCTGTGTCAGCGACTTCGACGGTGAGGGAACCGCACTGCATCTCCATCACAACCTCCTCAATCCGCGACTCTCATCCGTGTGCCAGCGCTGCATACGCTCATCGTCCGAGCAAGAGGGGCCACAAGGCTGGCAGCTGGCGGCTGGTAGCTGGCAGCTACAGAAGAACCGGCTCCAGAAGCGTCGATACCTTCGGCCCATCCTCCGTCAGCAGGACCGTGTGTTCGAAGTGCGCCGAGACTGCACCGTCCGCCGTCACGACCGTCCATCCGTCATCGAGAACCGCCGTCTCTGCCGTACCCAGGTTGAACATCGGTTCGATGGCCACCGCCATACCCGTCTTGAGCTTCAGCCCCTTGCTGGGCGTTCCGTAGTTCGGAACGTTCGGTGCTTCGTGCATCTGCCGCCCGATCCCATGACCGATGTACTCACGCACAACGCCGTATCCGAACGGTTCGGCGGTTGCCTCGATGGCATGTCCGATGTCGCCGAGCCGATTCCCGTTCTTGAACTGACGCATCCCATTCCACAGGGCCTCTTCGGTGACATCGAGGAGTCGTTGAACTTCGTCCGGCACATCGCCGATCGCCATGGTGAACGCTGCGTCACCATGCCAACCCTCGTAGATAGCGCCCGCATCGATCGAGATGATGTCGCCTCGCCGGAGGGTGTAGCCGTCCGGGATACCGTGGACGATCGCCGAATTCGGCGATGTACAGATCGTCGCGGGGAAGCCGTGATAGCCCAGGAACGAAGGACGGCAACCATGTGCTTTGGCGACCTCGGCGGCCACTGCATCGAGATCGCGTGTCGTGACGCCCGGGGCTGTCGCGTCACGAACTGCCTGGTGCATCGCAGCGACGCATTGTCCTGCGATCTCCATCTTGGCGAAGTCTTCAGGCTTCTTCTTCGTGATGATCGTCGCTCCAACCATCACGACGCCAGTTCGCTGATGACCCGGCAGAAGATGTCCTCGACCGATCCGGTGCCGTCGACACGCCGGACGCGATCACCGTAGTAGGCGATGAGTGGTTCGGTTTCTCGCCGGAACACTTCATGGCGATGCCGGATCGTCGCCTCGTTGTCGTCGGCCCGCCCCTCGAGCTCGGCACGGCGCAAGAGTCTTGCAACGGTCTGGGCTTCGTCAACGTCGAGCACGATCGTGGTCTCGATCCCATGACTATCCATGGCGGTCGTGAGCGCCTCCGCCTGGTCGACATTCCTGGGGAATCCATCGAGTACGTAACCGCACGCCGCGTCGTCACGGCGGAGGCGTTCCTTGACCATCGCAACCACGAGATCGTCCGGAACCAGGTCACCCACCGCCATGTACTCCGAGGCCTTCCGTCCGAGTTCGGTCTCGGACGCGATCGCCTCGCGCAGCATCTCGCCGCTTGAGATGTGAGGAACACCGAGTGCGTTCGTTAGCAGCTTGGCCTGGGTCCCCTTGCCGCCGCCAGGCGGTCCAAGAAACAGAATCCGTCGTCCCATGAGAATCTCCTGAATGCGTGTGTACACAGGATACCTGGAAGCCGCGAGCTTCCAGCCGCCGGCTTCGAGCTTCCAGCTACCAGCCGCCGGCTACCAGCAGGGAAGACAAGACCAGCGACCGGAGAACTCTTGCAATCAGCCTTGAGCTGGCAATGGGTAGCCGCCAGCTACCAGCAGGGAAGACAGGACCAGCGACCGGAGAACTCCTGCTATCAGTCTTGGGCTGGCAGCTGGTAGCACGCAGCTGGCAGTTGGCAGCCCCCTCAGCTCCTAGCTGAGGAAACCCTCGTAGTTCCTCATCATCAGCTGGGACTCGATCTGCTTCATTGTCTCGAGGGCAACGCCCGCAACGATGATGATCGACACGCCGGAGAGTCCGACGGGGACGTTCCAGATGAAACCGAGGATGGACGGCAGGATTGTCACGATCGCCAAGTACATCGCACCGGGCAGCGTGATTCGGCTGAGCACGTACGCAAGGTACCGCTCGGTCGCTCGTCCCGGACGAATACCAGGAATGAACCCACCCTGGCGTTGGATCATGTCGGCCTGGCGTACCGGATCGAACTGGATCGCCGTGTAGAAGTAGGTGAAGAACACCACGAGGAGAGCGAGCACGAAGATGTACCACAGGCTCGGGGAGAACCCGCCACCGCTCGATGACAGCAAATTGGTGTCGATCCAGTTCCGAACCGTGGCTCCCCAGCCATCCGGTGGCAGCACCGAAGCGATGAGCGCTGGGAAGTACATGATCGACGTGGCGAAGATCACCGGGATAACTCCGGCCATGTTCACCTTCAACGGGATGTAAGTGGATTGGCCACCCATGACCTTGCGGCCACGGACGCGCTTGGAGAACTGCACCGGAATCCGACGCTGTCCCTGCTCGATGTAGATGATGCCGACCGTCAGAGCGACCATCACTGCCGTAATGACGACGAATTGATACGTCTGCGAGTTGGCGTTGAGAACCACCAGTTGTGACGGGATCTGCGAGATGATCGAGATGAAGATCAGCAAGGACATGCCGTTGCCAATGCCGCGCTGGGTGATCAACTCACCGAACCACATGAGCAACGCCGTGCCGGCCGTCATCGTGATAACAATGATGATCACGTTGCGCGGCGTGTAATCCGGGATGAGGTCGATGCCTCCGGTCAGCTGACCGGAGTGGAACAGGAACGAGAAGCCCGTCGCTTGGAGGAGTGCCAGGATGACCGTGAGATACCTCGTCCACTGCGTGATGACCTTTCGGCCGGTCTCGCCTTCCTCCTGAAGCGCCTGCAGCTTCGGGATCACAACAGCGAGCAACTGGAGGATGATCGATGACGTGATGTACGGCATGATCCCCAGAGCGAAGACCGACATACGAGTGAGAGCGCCACCGGAGAAGAGGTTCAACAACCCAACGAACCCGGAGGTCGTCGCGGCGTCGGTGAACTCCTTGATTGCTTCCAGATCCACACCGGGAACGGGGACAGTTGTCCCGAACCGGTACAGAACGAAGATGAACAGCGTGAAGAGGATCTTGTTCCGCAGATCGTGGATCCGGAACGCGTTCCTAAAAGCAGTCAGCATGGGGGTGTTGAGTCCTTCGGTGGTAACAGCACAATAGTGGGGTTCGGGTTCTGCGCTCGACGTTGGCAGCTGGCAGCTGGCAGCTCCTGGCTCAGCCCTCGATGACCTCTACGGATCCTCCCGCGGCCTTGATCTTCTCAACGGCGCCGAGACTGAACGCGTGGGCCTTGATGGTCAGCGCGCGATCGATCTCGCCCTCACCGAGGACCTTGACCTTGCCGCGATGCTTGACGAGTCCGCCGGCCCGCAGGTCATCCGCGGTGACGGTGGTACCAGCGTCGAACTCGTTGAGTCGCTCGACGTTGATGACCGTGTACTCCACGCGATTAGGGTTGCGAAAACCGCGCAGCTTCGGCATGCGACGCTGCAGCGGCGTCTGGCCACCCTCGAATCCGCGACGCACCTTGCTGCGAGCCTTGAGGCCCTTCGTACCGCGTCCGGCGGTCTTGCCACGTCGTCCGGCTTCACCGCGGCCGACGCGTATCTTGCGCTTCTTCGACCCTTCGGCGGGTCGGAGGTGATGAAGCTTCATCCGATTTCCTCCACTTCGAGGAGATGCTTCGCATGGAACACCATGCCGCGCACATCCGGTCTGTCGGGCCGTATGGTCGTTTGGTTGATCTTCCGCAACCCAAGGCTCTCTACGGTTGCGCGGGTCTTCGGCTTCTCACCGATCGTGCTGCGCACCAATGTGATCTTCAAACTCTTCGCCATCAGCCACCTGCCTGAGTCTTCGCCAGCTCAGCCGATCGGTAGGCAGCGAGCAGAGCCGGCGGGAACAGTTCCTCGGGGCGCTTGCCGCGTCCCTTCGCAACCACGTCGGGACGCTGCTGTGACAACAGTGCGTTCACCGTCGCCTTCGCCACGTTGACATGCGTGGGAGAGCCGAGCGACTTCGAAAGTATGTCCTTCACTCCTGCCGCTTCGAGAATCTGACGAACGGCGCCTCCGGCGATGACACCGGTACCCGGCGCAGCCGGCTTGAGCAGAACACGCGAGGCGCTCTGTTCTCCGATGACCTCATGGATGATCGTCTGACCCGCCATGGGCACTTCGAACATGTTCTTCTTTGCGATCTCCATGCCCTTCTGAATGGCCATGGGGACTTCTTTGGCTTTGCCGTATCCGATCCCGACCTTGCCGTTGCCGTTCCCGACCGTCACGAGGGCCGTGAACGAGAAGCGACGGCCACCCTTCACGACCTTGGCGACTCGGTTGATAGCGATGACCCGCTCGTCGAACTCCGGCTCGCGCCGTTCCCGACGCTCTCGGCGATCTCTGCGGTCCCTGCGGTTGGTGTTATCTCGGTTCGTCATAGCGCTCCTAGAACTCCAGCCCGGACTTGCGGGCTCCCTCGGCCAGCGCCTTGACGCGCCCGTGGAAGGCGAACCCACCCCGGTCGAAGACGACCGTTTCGATACCAGCATCCTTGGCGCGAGCGCCAACGAGCTGTCCGACCTCGGTTGCCGTGTCGACAGTCAGGGTCTTCTTCGCGAGCTTGCCCTCGCGAGACGAGGCCGATGCCACGGTGGCACCCTGATCGTCGTCGATGATCTGTGCATAGATGTAACGATTGCTGCGGAACACAGCCAGTCGGGGGCGAGAGGCCGTGCCGTGCACCTTCTTGCGCACCCGAAAATGGCGACGTCGTCGCGCTTGTGTGCGTGAACCTCTCATCCGGCCACCCCTGCCTTCCCGGCCTTGCGACGTACGTACTCGTCCACGTAGCGAATGCCCTTGCCCTTATACGGCTCTGGCGGACGCACGGAGCGGATGTTCGCCGCAGCCTGGCCAACGAGCTGCTTGTCGATCCCGCTGATGATGAACTTCGTCGGCTCGGGAACCTCGAAGGTGATCCCCTCGGGCGCCTCGATTTCCACTGGATGTGAGAATCCAATCTGGAGCACGAGGGTGCTGCCCTTGAGCGCCCCGCGATAGCCGACGCCAACCGCCTGAAGCTCCTTGGAGTAACCGACCGAGACTCCGGTCACCATGTTGGCGATCAGCGCACGTGTCAATCCGTGCAGGGCGCGAGGTTCGCGCTCGTCGTTCTCTCTGGCGACGGTGAGAACACCGTCCTCTACCGAGACACTGATCCGGGGATCGAGTGACTGGGTGAGCGTGCCCTTCGGACCCTTCACAACGACGACGTTCCCGTCAACAGATGCCTCGACGTCTGCGGGGAGATCGATGGGTGCCTTTCCAATGCGACTCATGTCACCACACCTCGCAAAGAACTTCGCCACCAACATTGCGCTTGCGGGCCTCACGGTCGGTCATCACACCGTCCGAAGTCGAAACGATCGAAATGCCGATGCCGCCACGGACACGAGGCACGTCGGATGTGCCGGAGTAGACGCGAAGACCCGGCTTCGAGATGCGCTTGATACCGGACAGGATCGGTTGACGTTCTTTGTTGTAGCGGAGCGTCACGGTGAGCTCTTTGCCGACCCGAGCATCTTCGACCTTGTATCCGTCGATGAATCCCTCTTCAGAGAGGATGCGGGCGACTTGTTCTTTCAACTTCGACGACGGCATTCTCGTCTCCGGATGCATCGCCGTGTTGGCGTTGCGGATCCGGGTGAGCATGTCGGCTATGGGATCTGACTGCATGATTACCACGAAGCCTTTCTCACGCCGGGAAGCTCACCGTTGTGAGCGAGATCGCGAAGCGATGAACGTGACATTCCGAACTTCCGGAAATACCCGCGGGGACGGCCTGTGACACCGCAGCGATTGCGGTAACGGGTCGCGCTCGCGTCGCGGGGCATCTTGGCGATCTTCTGATACGCCTCACGCTTGTCCTCGTACGAGGCGTTCGGATCCTTGATGACGGCGATGATTTCGGCACGACGCTCGGCGTACCGATCGATGATCACCCTCCGCTTATTGTTCTTGGCGACCTTGGATGTCTTCGCCATCACACACCTGCCTGTTGACGGCGGAACGGGAACCCGAATGCATCGAGTAACGCCCTGCCTTGCTCGTCGTTTGCTGCCGTAGTCACGAACGCGATGTCCATGCCGCGGACTGTAGAAACCTTGTCATAGTCAATTTCGGGGAAGATCAGCTGCTCGGTGACGCCGAAGTTGTAGTTGCCGCGACCGTCGAAACCGTTCGGGTTCAAACCTCGGAAGTCCCTGATACGCGGGATCGCCGTGGCGATGAGTCGGTCGAGGAACTCCCACATCCGGGCGCCACGCAGCGTTACAGACGCTCCGACGGGAACCCCTTCGCGGAGCTTGAAGTTCGAGATCGACTTCCGTGCCAGCATTACCTTCGGCTGCTGCCCGGTGATGATTCGCAGGTCCTCAACCGCCGAGTCCATGAGCTTGGCGTCCTGGGCAGCGTCACCGACGCCCATGTTCACCACGATCTTCAACAGACGGGGGATCTGCATCGCATTGTCGAGACCGAGGTCTTCCTTGAGTTGCGCTGCGATCTCGTTGCTGTACTTCTCTTTGAGTCGAGGGGCCATTAGAGCTCACCCCCACACTTGCGGCATACGCGGTACTTCCGACCCTCGTCGTCGAATCGTGCGCCGATGCGAGTCGGCCCGCAGTCGGTGCAAACGATCATGACGTTGGACGCGTCAATCGGCATGTCCTTGTCGATGATGCCGCCCTGCATCGTCTGGCCGGTCGCACGCTGGGAGCGCTTCGCCGTAGCGACACCTTCGACGATGATCCTGTTGCGCGAGGGGAAGACCTTTGCGATCTTGCTCTCGGTGCCGGCATCCTTGCCGGTCATGACCATCACGGTGTCACCCTTTTTCAACTTCATCACAGCACCTCCGGTGCCAGCGATACGATCCGCATGAACTTCCTGTCGCGCAGTTCACGCCCAACCGGTCCGAAGATCCGGGTGCCGCGGGGCTGCTGTTGGTCGTTGATGATCACGCAGGCGTTGTCATCGAAGCGGATGTAGGTCCCGTCGGAACGACGGTTCTCCTTCTTGGTCCGCACGACCACGGCCTTGACGACTTCACCCTTCTTCACGCTTCCGCCGGGTGTGGCGTCCTTGACCGTAGCCACGACGGTATCGCCGAGGCTGCCATAGCGCCTGCCCGATCCGCCGAGCACGCGGATGACCAGAACCTCTTTGGCGCCGGTGTTATCGGCAACTCTGAGCCTGGACTCCTGTTGGATCATCTTGCACGCTCCACGACCTCGTCGACACGCCAGTGCTTCGACTTCGAGAGCGGGCGGGTCTCGACGATCCGCACCGTGTCTCCGACGTGGGCATCGTTCGCTTCATCGTGGGCGTGGAATCGCTTCCGCACCGGCACGGTCTTGCCGTACTTCGGGTGTCGCTTGGAGTCCCGGACCTCGACGGTGACCGTCTTGTCCCTGGCGTCCGAAACGACCACTCCGACGCGGATTTTGCGGCGTCCCCGTTCCATCTACGCCTCCTCCTGCTGTGTTTCCCAGGCGGCGATCTCTTGCTCCCGCATCAGGGTCTTGATGCGGGCGACGTTGTGCCGCACCTCTTTGATCCGTGCTGTGTTGTCGAGCTGATTCGTGACGACTTGGAACCGAAGGTTGAACAGTTCCTCTTTGCCGGCATCGAGCTCCTCTTGCAGCTCTGTGTAGCTCAGCTTCCGCAGGTCGACCGTATTCATACGTCCTCCCGCCTGACGAACTTGGTTTTGATCGGCAGCTTGTGAGCGGCCAGGCGCATGGCCTCACGCGCCAACTCCTCGTCAACGCCGGCCATCTCGAACATCACCCGCCCGGGCTTGACGACGGCCACCCAGTACTCCGGGTTGCCCTTGCCGGAACCCATCCGGGTCTCAGCCGGCTTCTCGGTGATCGGCTTGTCCGGGAAGATCGTGATCCAGACCTTTCCGCCACGCTTGATCTTTCGGGTCATGGCGATACGAGCCGCTTCGATCTGGCGAGCAGTGATCCATCCAGGCTCCTGCGCCTGGAGACCGTACTCGCCGAACGAGACTTTCGCCCCGCCCTTCGCCTTCCCGGTCATGCGGCCCGTCTGGACCTTCCGGTATTTGGTGCGCTTCGGCATCAACATGCTCACGCACCTCCTTCGGTGTCTTCGACCTTGTCGGCTGCCATCTCATCGGCTGCCTCGTCGAGCACTTCGGCGATCGCTTCGGTCTCGATGGCCGTCTCGACGGCCTCGATGGCCTCTGCATCGGCCTCGGCTGCTTCGATGACTGCCTCTACGGCAATTTCGTCGGCAACCTCCGCAATCTCTTCTACTGCCTCTGCAACAGCTTCTGCGACGACCGCCTCTTCGACCGCTTCTTCAGCGAGTTCCTCAGCGATCACAGCCTCGACGATGGCCTCGGGCGACCCCGTCTCCTCGGCGATGACTTCAGCGACGATCGCCTCTTCGACCGCAACTTCTGCGACGGCCTCTGCGACCACTGCCTCAACTTCGGCCTCTTCGGCAATCGCTTCGGCGACGACCGCCGTCTCGACTGCTTCGAGAGCGTTCGTTTCGGCGACGACGGCTTCAGCCACGGCTTCGACCGCAACCTCATCGGCGACGATCGCAGCAACGTCAGCGACGACGTCCGCGCCCTCGATGCCTTCTTCGGTGGCTTTCTTCGCTTCTTCGAACTCGGCAGCCGCGTCGCTCGTGGTGGGCTTGCGCCTACCTCCACCAGCCTCGATTAGGCGCTTGCCGCCCTTCTTGCCGGAACCGGATTCGACGGGACGCTTGCCACCGCCGGCTTCGATGAGACGTTTGCCACCGGACTCGCCTGCGGCCGATTCAGCGCGTGACCGTGCAGAACGACGACGTCGTTGAGCCGGACCGCCGGCTGCGAGGCGTGCCTCGGCAGCGATCTTCTCGTTGCGAGCAGTAACCGACGTGAGCAGGTCCCCGCGGTATACCCAGACCTTGACGCCGACTGCACCGACCGGTGTGCGGGCTGTCGCTACTCCGTAGTCGATGTCGGCCCGGAGGGTGTGCAACGGCACGCGACCCTCGAGGTACCACTCGCGGCGCCCCATGTCGGCTCCACCGAGACGACCCTGGGCCTGGACGCGAACGCCCTCGGCACCCGCCTTCATGGCGGTGGTCACGGTGCGCTTCATGGCACGCCTGAATGCGACACGACCCTCGAGTTGGTCGGCGACGCTGCGTGCGAGAAGCTGAGCATCGAGCTCAGGATTCGCTACTTCGATGACGTTGAATTTGACGTTGCGACCCGAGATATCCTCAAGGCCGCTGCGGAGCCGTTCGGCCTCCGAGCCGCCACGACCGATCACCACGCCGGGACGCCCGGTGTGGATGTCGATCTGGACCTTCTTGTCACCGATTCGCTCGATGTCGATCCTGGAGACCGCACCGCGCGTCAATTCGTCGCGCAGGTACTTCCGGATTTTCTGGTCTTCGTTGACCAGATTGGCGTAGTCCTTTTCGCTGTACCAGCGGGACTTCCAGTCGGTGACGATTCCGAGCCGCAGGCCGTAGGGGTGGATCTTCTGGCCCATCAGGCGTCCTCCTCCGTGTCGGCGACGATGATCGTGATATGGCTGGTGCGCTTGCGGATCCGCGTCGCGCGGCCCCTGGCACGCGGACGCCACCGCTTGAGGGTCGGGCCCTCATCGGCATACGCCTCGGCGACTACGAGTTCTTCGGAGTCGGCAGCGAGGTTGTGTTCTGCGTTCGCAATGGCCGAGTTGAGGCATTTGAGGATCGGGTCGGCGGCACGACGCGGCGTGTGCTTCAGCACGACGCGCGCATCGTCAACCGGGAGACCTCGAACGAGGTCCAGCACCCGCCGCACCTTGTACGGCGACTGCCGTATGTGCCTGGCTTTCGCTTGGACCTTCATCGCTTCCTCGCTGCTTTCTCGCTTACGGCGTGTCCCCGGAAGGTCCGGGTTGGGGCGAACTCGCCGAGCTTGTGCCCGACCATCGACTCGCTGATGTACACCGGCAGGTGCTTGCGGCCGTCATGCACGGCGATGGTGAGGGTCACCATCTCGGGCGTGATGGTCGACCGCCGACTCCATGTCCGGATCACTCGCTTGTCGCTACTGGCATTCGCCGTCTCGACTTTTCGTAGGAGGTGCTCGTCGACGAACGGCCCCTTCTTCAGGCTCCTCGCCATGGTCTACCTCCGACCCTTCTTGCTTCGCCTGCGCATGATGTATTTGTCGCTGGCTTTGTTCTTCTTGCGGGTGCGTCCCTCCGGCTTGCCCCAGGGGCTGACCGGGTGGCGACCACCCGAACTGCGGCCTTCACCACCACCGAGGGGGTGGTCGACCGGGTTCATAACGACACCACGGGACTGGGGGCGCTTGCCCTTCCAGCGGCTACGCCCTGCCTTGCCGATCTTGACCAGTTCCGCGTCGGGATTACCGACCTGGCCGACGGTCGCCCTGCAGTCGAGCAGAATCTGACGCATCTCACCGGATGGCAGTCGCACGAGGGCGTACTTGCCTTCCTTGGACATGAGCTGGATAGCGGTACCCGCTGAGCGGCCCATCTTTGCTCCACCACCAGGGCGGAGTTCGACGGCGTGGACAATCGTACCGGTAGGGATGTTGCGAAGTGGCAACGCGTTCCCGGACCGAATGTCCGCCGACGAGCCGGATTCGAGCATGTCACCGACTTCGACCTTCAGAGGAGCGAGAATGTACCGCTTCTCCCCGTCGACGTAGTGGAGCAAAGCGATGCGCGCGTTGCGGTTCGGGTCATATTCGACCGCTGCGACCTTGGCGGGAATCCCGTCCTTGGTGCGCCGGAAGTCGATGACCCGGTAGCGCCGTTTGTGACCGCCACCGCGGTGACGCGATGTGATGCGGCCGTAGGAGTTTCGGCCGGAAGACCGCTTCTGTTTCGCCAGGAGGCTCTTTTCCGGCTTCGACTTCGTAATGGTCTCGAAGTCGGAGACGGTCTGGAACCGGCGGCCCGGCGAGGTTGGCTTGAGTTTCTTTACACCCATGTCGCTATACCTCGAAGATGTCGATCTTGTCGCCGTCGGCGAGCTTCACAAGGGCACGCCTGGTGTCCTTGCGCTTGCCGACCACTTGGCCGGTTCTCTTGAGCTTGCCCTTGCGGTTGATCGTATTCACGGACAAGACCTTCACGTCGAAGATCGACGCGATGGCCTGCTTAATCTCGGTCTTGTTCGACCGCCGGTCGACGACGAACGTGTAGGTGTTCTCGTCCTCGATGAGGTCATATGACTTCTCCGACACGATCGGTTCGAAGATGATGTCCCGTGGATTCTTCATTCGGCGCCTCCTTCGGAGTCGCCAGCTTCGAGCTCCGAGCCGGCTGCTGGCAGCTCCCTGCTGGCAGCTCGTTGCTCGGCATGCTCTTCGGTCCCTCGCGGGACGTTCTGACCGAGGTCCAGCGTTCCCTTCGACATGATGATGGTTTCGGCCCACAGCACGTCGTAGGTGTTTGCCTGACCCAGATTCGAGGCGATAACGCCTTCGATGTTCCGGAACGACTTGATGGCCAAACGCTCGTGATCCTCTGCGAGAAGCAGCACTTTGCCGGTGACGCCCATCGCTGTGAGCAGCTCCGTGGCGTTCTTCGTCTTCGGTTCGCTCCAGGCGCCGAAGTCTTCGACCACCTTGATCTGTCCGTCTGCGGCCCGGGCCGACAAGGCGCTGCGCAAGGCGAGTCGCTTCATCTTCTTCGGTGTCCGCTGGGAGTAGTCGCGAGGCTTTGGTCCGTGGGCGACGCCACCACCGGCCCATTGCGGAGCACGGATCGATCCGTGACGGGCACGGCCGAGGCCCTTCTGGGCCCACGGCTTGCGTCCACCACCGCGAACCTCGGAACGGGTCTTGGTTGAGTGAGTGCCGGCACGTGCAGCAGCGAGCTGAGCAGTGATGACCTGGTGCATCACAGCTTCGTTCGGCTCGATGCCGAAGATGTCCGGGTTGAGGTCGACCTCACCCGAACGGGTGCCGTCTGCCGCGTAAAGCTCTGCGGTTAGTTGATCAGCCACGCTTCTTCACCGCCTCTCGCACGACCACGACAGCGCCCTTGGGGCCGGGGACGGCGCCCTTGAGGAGCAGCACGTTGCGATCTGCATCGATCTGTACGACGTCGAGATTCAATACGGTCGTTTGATCTCCACCCATGCGTCCCGGCATGCGCTTGCCTTTGAACACGCGGGCCGGGGTTGCGCAGGCGCCGATTGCGCCCGGGGCACGATGGACCTTGTGGACACCGTGGCTGGCACCCTGTCCCTTCATGCCGTGACGCTTCATCACGCCGGCGAAGCCTTTGCCCTTTGAGATCCCTGTTGCGTCGGCGCGTTGGCCTGCTTCGAGGACGTCTGCGATCGTGATCTCCTGACCGAGTTTGAACTCGTCGGGATCGTCGACGCGCACCTCGACGATGTACCGGTGTGGTGCCACGCCGGCCTTGGCAAAGTGCCCGACTTGAGCGCGGTTCGACCGGTTGGTCGTCATCTCTTTGTATGCGATCTGGATAGCGGCGTAACCGTCGCTCTCCGGTCGCTTGATCTGTGTCACGTGGACAGGACCGGCCTTGATGACGGTCACCGGGATCGCCCGGTTCTCATCATCGAAGACCTGGGTCATACCCAGCTTCTCACCAATGATCGTCTTCACGTCTTGATCTCCACTTCAACGCCGGCCGGGAGGTCGAGGCGCATCAGCGCGTCAACGGTCTTGGGGGTCGGCTCGAGGATGTCGATCAGACGTTTGTGGATACGCATCTCGAAGTGCTCGCGGCTCGTCTTGTCGACGTGCGGGCCGCGAATGACGCAGTACCGGTGGATTTTGGTCGGCAGTGGCACCGGACCTTTGATCTTTGCTTGTGTACGGATCACGGTTTCCGCGATCTTGCGGGCCGACTCATCTACGACCGAATGGTCGTAGGCCTTGAGTCGGATTCTGATCCGATGCTCGTCTGCCATTTTCTGAACTCTCCTCGGCTAGCGGTCCCGAGTCCCGAAGGTCTCGGTACTTGGCTCTTTCTTGTGCTGCCAGCTACCAACTGCCAGCTGCGAGCCCGATTCGGGCTGGAAGCTGGAAACTGGCGGCTCGTAGCTTCTCCTATTCGATGATCTTCACAACCCGGCCGGCACCAACCGTGCGGC
>RCNG010000162.1_pt1 | contig 28769 bp, 35 predicted proteins | sample 2041371 | NCBI WGS metagenome assembly RCNG01 (sample SAMN09708227, study PRJNA481090) | Marine sediment metagenome, whole genome shotgun sequencing project. | biome: marine sediment; feature: ocean; material: sediment; isolation source: Sewage treatment plant 1 marine sediment (STP1) ... | reverse complement strand
GCTTCCATCGGTGGGTAGAACGTATAGAGAACGGTCGCCTTGTCGGACAGGATTGGTATGGCGGCAGTCACCAATCCGACGACCATCATCCAGAACCCAATCTTGTTGAGCCATGGATACTTCAGGGGCCGGCCCAGCCCCTTGATGACTGTCAGGGTCAGGAAGCCGGTGATGAAGAATGTCGTCCAGATCAACGCATTGAGGACGCCGTGAAGTGTCAGCCCCTGGTAGTAGGAACTCGCGAGGAAGCCGAGCTTCGGGTACAGGTCGACACCGGCATGTTCGAGCGCTTGCATCGGCCCGTACTGGATGCCGATCGACAGCGCCGCTGTGGCGAATATGACGTGCCAGCCGACGAACCATTTCTCACTCTTGGAGAGGTCGCGAGTCGGTTGTGTGGTCCGTTCTTCAATCACCTTGTTCTCCCCAACCTACGGCTCAACCGTCAGCGTGCCGTACATGACAGCGTGACCCAACCCGCAGTACTCATGACAGATGAAGTCGTACTCCCCCGGCACGTCGAACGTCGCCGCGAGTTTCGAGACCTGCCCGGGGATCACCATCATGTTCACGTTGGTGCCGTCGAGAGCGAATCCGTGCTGGACGTCTGCCGACGTGGCCCAGAACGTAACGTGCGCGCCCTTCGGGACCGTGATGTTCCTGGGTTCGAAGCTGAAACGGCTCGCCACGACGTAGACCTCGTACTCGTCGCCGGGAACGATCTCCCGGAGACCCGGTTCGGACCAGGGCAACGCTGAGTCGAGGGTGTTCGGATTGACCCGGCCCTCATCGGTTGGGACCTGGATGCCCAGGGCGAGTCCTGCGATCGTGATCATGATCACGAAGAAGACGAGAAATCCGATCGAGATGCGGATCCAGTTTCGTTCGTAGGAATCGACGTGGATGTGGAGCTTCGTGTCGCCGTCCGGGGCATCGTCCGGCGGATTGGTGTCCTGTGGGGTCTCGTCACTCATGTGTTGATCCCCTTACTCAACAGGATCAGGTACACCGACATCCACAGCACGAACAGCAGGACGGAGAAACCCAACACGAAAGCCCAGGTTCCCACAGGCTTGAAATTCGCATCGAAGTCGTCTTCGTCGCGTTCGACCGACATGATCCTCCCCAATTCCCCAGTATCTGCGTAGCTCCCAGGTGTCGTCATGCGTTGCGTTGAAGACACCGGCGCATTCCGAGTCCCCGGGAGCATAGCGAGATTCAGTTGGAGCAACCAGTCGGATAGGGGAGAAAGGCCCTATCGCCAATCTGCATCGTCGCGGCGACTCGTGAAACCGCTCTTGGTCGGTCGGCGGGGAGCACTTCAGATGCTCAGCGGCCTATCTCGGATATGAGACCCGTCGCCGTCACGATCTCCGACCGGGACAGGCGAGATCCCGCCACACCGTGGTGGTACGCGGCGGATCGAGCTGCGATGCCGAGGGGAAGGCCACCGGCCACAAACGCCGCCACCATCCCGGTGAGCACGTCCCCGGTACCGATCGTTGCAAGCTCCGGGCCTCCCGACGCGACCGCCCATGTCTCGTCGCCGTCTGTCGCGAACGTGGGATTGCCCTTGAGGAGTACGACGGCGCCGGTCTCCCTTGCCAGCTTCTCGGCGGAGCCATACGTTGGGTCGCTCCCGGTAAGTCGTGTGAACTCACCTGCGTGCGGGGTGACTACGGTGTCGTCGTCCCTCTCGAGGGCGGCCGGATCGTCGAGGGCGTTCAACCCGTCGGCGTCCAGCACGACGGGACCGTCCCAGCGCTCAAGCAGTCCTTCGACGAAACCCCGATCCACCGGCCCAAGCCCGGGTCCGACGGCAAGTACGTCGTAGCGCGATGCCTCCGTGAGGATCTCACCAACATCCTCCGGTGTGAACCGCTCGCCCGAACCCGCTCCACGGCTCATCACGCCTGCATCCAACGTCGCATAGACCGGTTGGAGAGCGCCGGGGCAGATCACGGTCGCGGCACCCGCTCCCGCAGCGAGCGCCGATCTGGCGGTAAGCATCGCAGCACCGGTGAGCCCCGGCGAACCACCGACTACAGCGACCGAACCGACCGACCACTTGTGAGCGTGCCTCGTTCTCACCGGTCTGGGAGCGTCGACATCTTCGCAGAGCATCAACTCGGGACGCGCCTCACCGAGTCCGATGTCGACGATGAACAGCTCTCCCACCCGTTCGGGTCCCTCACCGAGAAGGTGGCCGGTCTTGGCGGCTTGGAACGTGACACTCGCGACGGCGTAGAAGGCTGCGTTCTCAACGTTTCCCGTCGTGGCATCGAGTCCGGAAGGGACATCGATGGCGAGCACAGGCACATCCAGGCGTGTCCAAGGAACGACGTTCTCCGGCAGCGAACCCCGGAAGCCCACGCCGAACACAGCATCGATCAGCAGATCCGTCGGCTCCGGATCGCCGAGGTCGCAGACTCGGGCGCCCGCACGCACGGCCGCAATGGATGCCGCCCGCGCCGGGGAACTGTCCCCTCTTGGATAACCGAGTGATTGAATCGTCACATGTACGCCTCGCCGGACGAGATGCTTGGCGGCGACATAACCGTCCCCGCCGTTATTGCCTCCCCCGGTCAGAACCGTCACGCGATCTCCGTACCCGATCCCCATCTCCACGGCGGTCAACGCGACTCCCAGACCGGCCCGCTCCATGAGCATCGCGGGAGGATCATCAGAAGCCATATCAAGGCGATTCGATTCAGCAGGAGTGATGAGGGGTTCCATGGATTTAAGAGTAGATCAGTAGACCAGCAGCGAGTAGAGCAGTACTGATCTACTGCTCTACTGCTCTACTCAGCTCCGCCTCGATCAACCCCCATAGGCGATCCACATGCTCGGCGGTCGTCTTCGTTTGACCTATCGAGACTCGGATGAACCTTCGGCCGTCGATCGTCGACGGCGTCACGTATGCCCACCCGGACTCGTTGATGGCATCCGCCAGGGCATCGGTCGCCTGATCCCCATCGACATGACGGAACGAGACGAGCCCGAACGGGGCCGGAGCGATCAACTCGAGGGAAGGATCGGCTCCGACTCGCTGGGCAAGGCCGGAAGCGAGCGCGACATGCTCGCGGACGTGGTGGCGGATCCCTTCGACTCCGTAGGAACGGAGCACGAACCAGAGCTTGAGAGCCCGGAACCGACGCCCCAGAGGGACGTGCCAATCGCGATAGTCGATGACCTCCCCGGAGGCTGATGCCTCGTTCCTGAGATACGGCGGCAAGATGCTCAACGCCTCGATCAGTGGTCTGCGGTCGGCAACGTAGAAAAGTGAGCAGTCGAAGTTCGTGAACATCCACTTGTGAGGGTTGAAGGTGTAGGAATCGGCGAGTTCGAGCCCGTCCTGGTAGGGCCGGAACTCTGGGCATGTCATGGCAGTCCCCGCGTATGCGGCATCCACGTGATGCCAGAGACCATGGAACCGCGCGATCTCCCCGATCGCTCGAACCGGATCGACGGCCGTCGTCCCGGTCGTTCCCACAGCGGAGACAACGGCCACCGGGGTCAAGCCGGCAGTGATGTCGGCCTCTACTGCCGCCTCAAGAGCATCGGCACGCATCGCATACCGATCGTCGACGGCGACGAGGCGCACGTGGCCGAACCCGGCAACGCGTGCTCCCTTCTCGATCGATGAGTGCGCCTGCTCAGACGCATACACGACCATCGTCTCAGGGTTCCCCGATGCTCTCTCTCTGGCCACGACGAGCGCCGTATGGGTGGAATCGGATGCGCTCATCTGGATGACGCCTCCGCCGGGACCCGTCGTCTTCCACGGCTGCGGGAGTCCGAGCATGTCGACCAGCCAATCGGCGACCACTTCCTCTATCTCGGTCGCCGCAGGGCTCGTCGACCACAGCATCCCCTGCACGCCGAGACCGGCCGCTACGAGTTCTCCAAGGATCGACGGCGGCGAAGTATTGGCGGGGAAGTACCCGAACCACCCCGGCGATTGCCAGTGCGTGATCCCCGGCATGACGATCTCGTCGAGATCGCGCAAGATGGCGTCGAACGGCTCCGGCTGCTCGGGTGCAGCGTCGGGCAGCATCGCGCGAATCTCTCCAGGCTCGATCACCGGAGTGATCGGCCGATCACCGACCGAATCCATGTAGTCGGCAACCCAATCGATAACCTCATACCCATACCGACGAAAGTCGTCAGAGGACATGTGGAAGGAGACATCAGACGTGAGACGTGAGACGTCAGACTCAGGCCCGTCAGATTCCCCCCGGTTCACGCTGTCCCCGTCTCGTGTCTCATGTCTCATGTCTCATATCTCTTGTCTCAGGTACCCCAACAACTCCCTCACCATGAATGCTGTTGCTCCCCACAGTGTCCCTTCTTCGAACTCGTAGAACCACATGTCGTGGCCGTGCCAATCCTGAGTGACCCACCGGGTGTCGTCGAGAAGGTGGTCGATCGGCGGCTCGATGATGCTGTGAACCTCAGAGGGATCCGCGATCAACTCTTCGGGTCGCTCGATCCTGGCAACCACCGGCACGATGAGACGTGATCGGTCACGGGTGGTCACCGGGGTGAGTCCCCCCAGAACCTCGACGACGTTCTCAGGAGGAAGGCGCACTTCTTCCCACGCCTCCCGCTTCGCCGTGGCAATGGCGTCTTCGCCTTCCTCCCGACCTCCCCCGGGGAAGACAACGTCGCCGGGGTGAGTCCGCATGTGCTCGGGACGACGCGTGAAGATGATCCGATGCGTGCCGAACGTGTCTTCATAGAGGGGAACGAGCACGGCATAGCGGGCATCAACCGGCGATGCCACCGGCGGAAGGCCCTCGAGTCGATCCCATAGATCCATCACAGGAGCATACGTCGGTAGGCTGCCTTCGATGGCGCAGCATCTCCACAGCCGACCGCGGCACACGCCGCGGTTCATCATTCGTCCATTTCGTCGCCGGGACGTCGGACCGATGCACGACGCCGTCATGGCATCCCTACCGGAGCTTGAGGAGTGGCTCCCGTGGGCCATCGGCTACGACCGCTCGGTTGCACATCGGTTCATCCGAGATTCGGCCTCGGCATGGAACGACGCTCGCGCCTACGACTTCGCCATCCGGCTTCACGAGGAACCCGACTTCCACGCCGGCAACGTCTCGATCTGGCCAACATCTCCGGCCAATCGGGTCGGCGAGATCGGCTACTGGATCCGCTCAGATCTCACCGGCGAGGGAATCGGCACGGAGATCACTGCACGAACGATCCAAGTGGGCTTCGACGAGCTCAGCTATCACAAGATCATCCTGAGAATCGCTGTCGGCAACGAGCGGTCCGATCGCATCGCCAAGCGCCTCGGATTCATGTTCGAAGGAACCCTTCGCGACGAAGTGAAGGTGGGCACCACGTGGATCGACCACACCTCCTGGAGCTTGCTGGAGTCCGAGTGGCCGGCCGTTCATGACCAACTTGCCGCTGACGGAATCCTTGGAGTCCACTGAACCGGTAGAGCAGTAGCAAGTAGAGCAGTACTGATCCACGCAGAAACGGGGCGACCCGAAGGCCGCCCCGTTCTTTGTGAGTTGGTAGCTCGCAGCTGGCAGCTGGTAGCTCCCTAGAACCCCATGCCGCCCATGCCGCCGCCGTCGTCATGGCCGCCGGCAGGCATCGGAGGAAGGTCTTCCTTCTTGTCAGCGACGATCGCTTCGGTCGTGATGAGCAGGGCCGCAATGGAAGCGGCATTCTGCAGCGTCGACCGGGTCACCTTGGCAGGATCGATGATGCCGTCCTCAATGAGATCGGTGTACTCACCCGTCATGGCGTTGAAGCCCTCGTTGCCCTCGTACTCGTTGAGAACCTTGTTCACAACGACGCCGCCTTCGTAGCCAGCGTTCACCGAGATCTGACGGAGCGGAGCTTCGAGCGAACGCAGGACGACCTGGCGTCCGGCCTTCACAGCATCGCTTCCACCACGGAGCTTCTGGATCGCAGCGCCGGAACGAAGCAGAGCAACACCGCCACCGGGGACGATGCCCTCTTCGACGGCAGCACGGGTCGCCTGGATGGCGTCCTCGATGCGATGCTTCCTCTCCTTGAGTTCGACTTCCGTCGCAGCGCCAACCTTGATGACGGCAACGCCACCGGAGAGCTTCGCGAGACGCTCTTGGAGCTTCTCACGGTCCCAGTCGGAGTCGGAGTTCTCGATCTCCTGGCGGATCTGCTTGACCCGGGCCTCGACGTCAGCGTGGGTTCCGGCACCCTCGACGACTGTCGTGTCATCCTTGCTGATGACGACCTTGCGGGCCTTGCCGAGCAAGTCCATCGTTACCCCGTCGAGCTTGAGACCGACCTCTTCAGAGATGACGGTCGCACCCGTGAGGATGGCGATGTCCTGGAGCTGAGCCTTGCGGCGCTCACCGAATCCGGGAGCCTTGACGGCCACGGACTGGAAGGTGCCACGGATCTTGTTCACGACCAGCGTCGCGAGCGCTTCACCCTCGACATCCTCAGCGATGATCAACAGCGGCTTGCCCGACTGCATGACCTTCTCGAGGATCGAGAGCATGTCCTGGACCGAGCTGATCTTCGAGTTGACGATCAACACGTACGGGTCCTCGAGGACGGCTTCCTGACGATCGGGATCGCTGATGAAGTACGGCGAGATGTAGCCCTTGTCGAACTGCATGCCCTCCGTGAAATCGAGCTCGACACCGAACGTCTGGCTGTCTTCGACGGTGATGACACCCTCGTTACCGACCTTGTGCATGGCGTCTGCGATGCGATCACCGATGATCTTGTCGGCGGCGGAGTTCGCTGCGACGTAGGCGATTGCGCCCTTGTCTTCGCTCGACACGGGCACCGCACCCTCGGCGATGCTCTCGACGACCTTGGCGACGGCCTCTTCGATGCCCCGCTTCATCTCCATCGGGTTGGTCCCGGCGGCGACGAGACGGAGACCGTCCTGCACCATCGCCTGGGCAAGCACCGTTGCCGTCGTCGTGCCGTCACCGGCAACGTCGTTGGTCTTGTCGGCGACTTCCTTGGCGAGCTGGGCACCCATGTTCTCATAGGCGTCCTCGAGCTCGATCTCTTTGGCGATCGTCACACCGTCGTTCGTGATGGTGGGTGAGCCCCACTTCTTCTCGAGTACGACGTTGCGACCCTTGGGTCCAAGTGTCACTTTGACGGTGTCGGCGAGTTTGTCGACACCTGCCTGGAGACCGCGACGGGCCTCCTCGTTGAAACGTAGTTCTTTTGCTGCCATTGGGTGAGTCCTCCTAGGCGAGAACAGCGAGAACGTCGCGGGCGGACAGAATCAGGTAGTCCTCACCCTCGACCTTCACTTCGGTGCCGCCGTACTTCGAATAGAAGACGACGTCTCCGACATTGACGTCCATGGGAATGCGCTCCCCATCTTTGATCTCACCCGGTCCGACGGCGAGTACTTCGCCGAGTTGGGGCTTTTCTTTGGCCGTATCCGGGATCACGAGGCCGCTCGCTGTGCGAGATTCCTCTTCATCCTGTGGCTTCACGACGATGCGATCGCCGAGAGGCTTCAAGTTCATCCGACTCCTCCTTGTTTGCTGGCAGTCGGTCAGTGCGAGTGCCAATTGTAGCACGGTTCTGGCACTCTAGAGCGGAGACTGCCAGAGCGAGTAGACCAGCAGAGCAGCAGCAAGAAGCGCAGTACTGATTTACTGATCTACTACCGACCGCAGGTCTGCACCCTCGATGATGCCTACAGCACGTCCGTTCTCCGCCACCACGAAACGGCCGGTCTTCCCCGCTGGACGGGTCGCCATCGCTTCGAGGGGCATGCGGATGTCGATCACATCCCCCGGCCCGATCTTCGCCATTACTGCCGACGCGCGACTTGAGACCATGCGAGCGGGCGACAGCTGTTCAAGTTCCGATTCGCCAAGGATGCCACGGATTCTGCCGTCGACTTCGACTGGGAGCGATCGGAGGCGAGCACCTATCTGGAAGAGATCGACCACCGTTCCAACGAGCATCTCCCCCGGAACGGGATCCGGCGTCTTTCGCATGACATCACCGGCGACCAACCCGTCCACCTGGGCGAGGATTCGCTCTCGGCGGCCCGCAACTCCGGCGCTGCGGAGCAGATACCACCCCAGGAGGATCCACAACAACGCCCATGGACCGAAGCCGGTCAGAGCGGCCACGGTCGCCACACCGATGACACCCCAGCCGAAGACCCTGCCGGAAGCCACAGCGATGTCGGTCGCCTTCACTCGATCTCCCGTGAGGTGCCAAACGGCGGCCCGGAGCGCCCGGCCTCCGTCGAGAGGGAACCCGGGCAAGACGTTGAAGACGGCGATGAAGAGATTGGCGAACGCAAGGAATCCGATCGAGGACTGTATTTCCGGTGTTCCCCCTGCCAGCAACGCGATCAGCCAGAAGACGCCGGCCACCAAAAGGGATGCGACCGGGCCGGCGACCGAGATCAGGAATTCGTCGGAGGGGCGTTCCTCCTTCCCTTCGATCTTCGTGTACCCACCGAAAGCAAGGAGTCGAATTCGACGAACCTTGAGGCCGCGGCGCTTTGCGAGCACGGCGTGGCTTCCTTCGTGCAGGAGAACCGATAGAACGAAGAGTGCGCCCGCCACGACTGCGATCGTCGTCGCGAATCCGGAATCCGTCTGCGGATACATGACTCCGATGTCGACGTAGAGCACCCACACCATCGCTGCGGCGATGACGAAGACGGACAGATCGGCAACGATCTCGACACCGCCGATCCGACCGAGACGGATGCCCCTGTTCACGAACCGAGCCGCATGCTTGGGTCGACGTCGGCATTCCACGCGTCCGGGGTTGCACCACTGCGGACGCAATCCACGCCGACGGCCGCCACCATCGCCCCGTTGTCAGTGCACATCTGGATGGACGGGATGAACAGATCGACCCCGCGTCGGTCCGCTTCCTCCCAAAGCCGGGTGCGGAGTCTCCGGTTCGCGAGCACACCACCTCCACCACCGACTACCCGGACGCCGGTCTCCTCCACCGCATTGAACGTCTTCTCGACGAGCACGTCCACGATGGCCTCCTGGATGGACGCGGCCACATCCGCCCTCGGCGGGAGTGAGCCGTCGCGCTTGGCCTTCTCCAGGTAGGTCACCACTGAGGTCTTGAGTCCTGAGAATGAGAAGTCGAACGGGCGGTCTCGCAGCGCCCGCGGGAATGCGATCGCTTTCGGATCACCGTTCTCCGACTCGGCATCGATAACCGGTCCCCCGGGATATCCCAGCCCGAGGAACCGGGCGAGCTTGTCGAATGCCTCCCCAGCCGCATCGTCGATCGTCATGCCGAGCGTCTCGTAGTCGCCCCACTCACGAACGTGAACGATCTGGCTATGACCGCCAGACGCGAGCAACACGATGGCCGGAGGCCGGTACGCCTCGAATTCCAGACGGGGTGCATAGAGGTGTCCCTCCATGTGATCGATGCCGTAGAGCGGTTTCTCGAGCGTCCAGGCGAGAGACTTCCCGAAGGCGTAGCCGACCATGAGCGCGCCGATCAATCCCGGGCCCCGGGTGGCTGCCACCGCATCGAGTTGGTCGGGATGAACGCCCGCGCTTGCAAGCGCTTGATGAACAAGCGGTCTGATCGCTTCAACATGCGCCCTGGCCGCGACTTCCGGCACCACACCGCCGAAACGGGCATGTTCCTCCGTTTGGGATGCCAACACGAATGACCGCACTTTGAACCCTTCCAGAACTGCGACACCCGTCTCGTCGCAGCTGCTCTCTATCCCGAGGATGAGTGGATCGTTCATGCTGCTTCGTTCCCCAAACTGAGGCGGATCTCATCGAGGAGAAGACCATATTCATCGGCATCGACGTCAAGGGCCCACATGACGATCGCATCCTCCCCGGCGTAGTAGCCCGTGCGCTTCCCGACCGGGGCGAAACCGAAACGTTCGTAGAGCTTCTGGGCATCCGTGTTCGTTGCCCGAACCTCGAGCGTGAGATGCCGGGCGCCGGCTGCAAGGCCCTTCTCAACGAGAGCAAGCAGGATGCGGGTTCCGAGCCTCATACGCCTGGCACCGGGAACGACAGAAAGCGTCGTGATGTGAGCGTCATCCTCGATCATCATCAGGCCGCCGTATCCAAGAATCTCTCCGTCGTTCGTGACCACGATGTACGTGCGGTTGCTCTGGGCCAGTTCGTCGAAGAGGATCCTCGCCGACCACGGCTGCGGGTAGATCGCGCGCTCCAGGGTGGCGACCGCCGGCACATCGCTGCGGGACATGGTTCGGATCGTCACGGCCAGAGCCCTTCAGATCGGAAGGTCTTCCAGTTGATCTGCACATCGGGTTCGCGCATGTAGTCGGGCCGCAGATCCTCTGCGGAAACGAAATCTCCGTGAGCCGCCCTGATGGCGGCGATCTCGAGCATCACGTCGGCCGACGGGTAGCGAGGATGCCCGCGACGGACCCGGTGGAGTCCACCCCACATGGCCTCTGGCAGAGCCTGCCAATCGCCCACGACGAGCGTATCGGATTCGTCGGTATCGAGAATCGCCCGGAATTCCTCGGCCCCCAGCACTTCGGCTGGACCGTCGGGGGCGACTCCACCTGGCAGCGGTCGATAGGGCGCTGCGGCTACCTGGCCTCGCCTGACATCAACGATCGACCAAATCCGCCGATGCCCGGTTGCAGCTCGAAGTGCCTGGATGGTCAGCGACGACACGGCGACGATGGGTGCGCCAACGCCCGCGGCGAACGCCTGGGCGGTTGCGATCCCTGCCCGGATGCCGGTGAACGGACCGGGCCCGACGTCGACCGCCACTGCATCGATGTCCTTTCGACTCCAACCCGATTGCTCGAAGCAGAAGTCGACAGCGGGGATCATGAAACCGACATGTCCACGCCGATTGACGCGGACGCTCATGGCAGCAAGAGTTCCACCATCGCCCAGAGCGACCGACGATGCGGGCGTGGCGGTCTCGATCGCGAGGATCTTCATGCGACCTCCTCCAATGACCGGTCGAGCCACGAGCCGAACGGGATGATCCGGAAGCGTCGTCCCGTCTCACCGTCTATCTCGATCTCGACGACGAGCCGATCCGTCGAAACTGCTTCCTCGATCGCTTCCCCCCACTCAATGATCAAGACGCCGTTCGCGGCCGTCTCCTCCAGATCGAGGTCTTCGAATTCGAGGATCGAACCGAGTCGATACACGTCTGCATGAACGAGCGGCACCAATCCGTCGCGATAGACCCGGGCGATGACGAATGTCGGACTCGAGACAGGGTCGGGCACACCGAGGCCCTCTGCGATGCCAGATGTGAGCAGCGTCTTGCCCGTGCCGAGTCGACCGCTGAGCAACACGATATCGCCCGGACCCAGGACCGACGCGAGGCGTCTGCCGAGAGCCAGTGTCTCTTCCGGGGAATCAGTTCGTATGGTGATCATGCTCATCTCAGCGGCCGAACAGGCCGAGTTGTTTCGGGTCCACTGCAGGCACGATTGGCTCTGTGGCAGCGGCTTCGTCGACCTCTCCGACGAGGTTACCGTCGATTGCGTCCCGGACGAGACCGAAGTCGCACCTCATGTCCTCGAGCACCTTGGCTGATCCCCGCAGAGCGGCAGCCGGATGGAACGTCGGTACGAGATGGCGACCCCACCACTCGTACGCCGTGCCACGTAGACGGGTGATTCCGGTCTCGGTCTTGAGAAGGAGCTTCGAGGAGAAGTTCCCGAGCGTGACGACGACCCTGGGATCAATCAGTTTCAGCTGCTCGCTGAGATACCCTTTGCAGGCCTCGATCTCATCGGGCCGTGGATCCCGGTTGCTTGGGGGACGGCACTTCACGACGTTTGCGATGTACACATCCGCGCGCTCGAGTCCTATCTCGCCGAGGAGTTGGTCGAGCAGTTGACCGGACCGGCCGACGAACGGCACGCCTTGTTCATCCTCGTGCTGCCCGGGAGCCTCACCCACGAACACCACGTCGGCTTCCGGATTTCCGTCGCCGAACACAACCTGGGTGCGCCCTTCGGAGAGTCGGCATGCGGTGCATACGAGCGCTTCGGTCCGCAGTTCACTGAGCCTCCCAATGGCCTTCGTACTCACTCCGAGCCCCGAGATCCACCGAGGGCGGACTCGATCGCCCGTCCAACGGCAACGAAGGCGGCCTGCTGGACGACGTCGATATCAGCGGGTTTGGATCCGAAGGACACGACGAACGCCGAGTCTCCGTCGTATCGGGTATGGGTCGGTCGGACGCAGGCACCGAGGGCGTCGTGGGCCCGGATGGCGATCCGACGTAGTTCGTTTCGGTCATCGATCCCTGCGTCAGTGGCGACACAGATGAGCGTCGTGTTGTCCCCGAGAGACGGGCCGATGGGAGGTGCGAGCGAGGCCGGATCGCCTCCCGTCAGTGACTCTCCTTCGAGGGAGAACACGTCACCGGCAGCGTTGAGCACGACGAACGCACCGACCGTGGCGTCGCCGACGGCGACGGCTGCGGAACCGACGCCCGCGAACCGGATTGCCGATGGGCCGCGCCATGCACCGATCGTCGTCCCTGAGCCTGCCCCGACGCGACCGAGGAGGACGGGCCCGGTGGTGCGATTTCGGTATGCGACCGCTCCGTCCTCGGGAGAGGGTCGTCCCGGTTGATCTCCTGTCATCAGATCGAACACGATCGCCGATGGAACGATCGGGACCGGGCCGGCAGGCGTGGGTGCACCACGCCCTTCGGATTCGATCTCGGAGACGACGCCGGTCGCAGCGGCGAGGCCGAATGCCGACCCTCCGGCGAAGACAAGAGCGTTGATCGTGACGGGCTTGATGGCTTCACCGAGCGTGCCAATCTCACGGGTGCCCGGTGCCCCTCCTCGCACATCCACCACTGCAACGTTGGGCTCCGGGAACGTCAGCACCGTGACACCGGTGGCGGCCACAGGATCGGTGTGGTGCCCCACGGCGACGCCCGGCACGGCTGTGATCGTTGGACTCCCCATCAGGATCCTTCGCGAACGTATCGGCGAGGCAGCCTCGGCCCGAACTGACAGACAACTTCGTAGTTGATGGTGGAGAGCAGGTCAGCCCATTCGGTCGCCGTAACCTCCCCTTCGCCCTGGGTCCCAATGAACACGACCTCGTCCCCAACGGCGACCGGGTCGTCCCCAACGGCGATCATGACCTGATCCATCGTCACGGTTCCGGCGAACGGATAGCGCTTCCCATTGATCAGGACCTCCCCGCCGAGCGAGGAGAGTCGGCGCGGGATGCCGTCCGCGTATCCGAGGGGAACGGTGGCCACGGTCGAGGGACGCTCGAGGGCTCGTGCGCGCCCGTAGGACGGTCGGGCGCCTGCGGGGAGCCGCTGCACGAACGAGACCGCCGAGACGACCCGCATGGCGGGTTTGAGGTCGAGACCGGAACCGGTTTCTGGAGACGGCCGGAGCCCGTAGATACCGAGGCCGATGCGGGCAAGGTCGAGTCGTGCGTCGGCGTGGTCGAGGGCCCCCGCCGTGTTCGCCGCATGCACGTATTGGACGTCGATGCCTTCGGATGCCAGGAGGTCCCGGAACCGGGTGAGAGCGCCCACCTGCCGGGCGGTGAACTCAGCATCCTCCTCCGCTACGGAGAGGTGTGTGGCGATTCCTTCGAGGATCAGCCGCTCGTCTGCGCTGATCCGTCTGGCCAGATCGATGGCGTCAACAGGGGATGCACCGACGCGGTGCATCCCTGTATCGACCTTGAGGTGGACCGGGTACGGAGCGTTGCCGAGACGGTCCGCGGTCTCGGCAACGGCGTCAACGAAGTACTGTCGATAGACGATCGGCGTCAACGACCAGTCGATGACAGTTTCGATCTCTTCGGACAGCGGCTCGGAGAGAACCAGGATCGGCGCCTCGATTCCGGCCTCGCGAAGACGCACTCCTTCGGACACGAGAGCCACGGCCAGGTGGGTCGCCCCGCCGGTGATCGCCGCTCTGGCTACGGGGACATCACCGTGGCCGTACCCGTCGGCCTTGACGACGGCGCACACCACGGTCGGCGAGATGGCCTCACGGATGGCGCGCACATTCGATTCGATCGCGTCGAGGTCGATTTCGATCCAGGAAGGACGCATAGGGAGCAGGGTAACGAATGTCGGTGCCTCACGGCTCCCCGCACGATCGCGAGGAAGTGGGTCATTCGACCCTAGAGCGGGTCAGGACGGGGCCGTACTCTCAGTAGGCGGAAGAAGTCCGGTCGGAGGATGAAAAGCCCCGACCCCGAGCCAGGAGATGAGCGACACCAGCGAGGAAAGCGAAATCAAGAACCGGTCGGACCGTATGCGATCCGGTACCCCCGGCGGGAGTGGACACATCACCGAAAGGTGACATCCCCCGGGAATCGGATCACGATCTGCAGAACATCGTCGCCTATCTCCGCACTCTGCAGAAATCCCCTCCCCGGGACGGGTCCGACCACAGAAGCGGCCGCTCTTCGGAGCGGTCGCTTCGCGTCCCCGTCCTGTCATTTGTGCGTACGTTCACAATTGTTGTGCGTACCCACACAGAGAAGGCTGAGGATTGATGCCCGCCACGTCGTCTGTGCCTGCGTTCACATCTGCTGTGCTTCTCGACACAGACGATCGGTGCCGACGATCGAACCTCTTCCAATGACGGCCTGCGTATGTCACGTTGTACGCGTGTCTGACGTTGATCGCCTTCTCGCCGTCGTCGCGAGTCGCCAGCACGGTGTCTTCAGTCACCGTCAAGCCATCGCTGTAGGCGCCACTCGCCGTCAAATCGAGTACCGACGGTCCAACGGCGCATGGGTCGACCTCGACTACGCCGTCTACGCACTCGACTCCTCACCGCCGACATGGCACAGACAGGTAATAGCCGCTGTCCTGACCAAGAACAGAGCTCGTGCTTCCGGAACTACCGCCGGAGTTCTTCACGGCATGGTCAACTGCCGCAAAGGAAGACCCGAGATCACCGTTCCTGCAAGCGGGAATGCGCCGAGCAAACTTGCAGTCGTGCGGCGCCGAACGGACTTCGGTTCGCTCAAGCTGGTCCTCATCAACCGCATACCAACGTTCGATGTGCCCACCACTCTCTTCGATCTCTCGTCCCATCTTCAACCGTCGCAACTCCAGCGAACGATCGATGACTGTCTCGTGAGGCGCAAAGTGACACCCGACGAGCTTCGCTCTGTTCTCAACGCCTACGACGGGCGTCGTCTCGCAGGAACGGTCGCATTCCGGGAGGCCATTGAGGAGATCACCGATCAGTATGTGCCCTCGCAAAGCGTTCTCGAGGTGCTGTTGATTGGTCTCCTCGATGATCCGAGAATCCCGCCCGTACAACTTCAGGCAAGGCTTTCATGGTGGCAGGAACTGCCTCACAGGGTTGACACCTTCATCGAGCCATGGGCACTCATCATCGAGGCTGACGGCCGGACCTACCACACGAAACGGGCGGACTTCGAGAACGATCGCCGCAGGGACAACCTGGCCGTTGCTCACGGGTATCGGGTGTTGAGATTCACATACCGAATGCTCAACGAAGATCCCGCCGAGGTGCTGCGGGTCATACTCCGGGCCGGATCGCGGACTGCGGGACCAATCGCTCGTGTCTAGAACCACAACTGTTGTGAACGTAAGCACAAACGACCAAGGGTCAGCCAAGTAGGTCAATCGTTCGTGTGGATAGTCACGACAGTTGTGAACGTAAGCACAAACGATGTCGCCTCAGGATTATTGGCCCGTGGCGATCGCCATCACTACCGCCTGATCACGGGTGTGCGTGATCGTGACGAGGACCTCGCTGACTCCGAGCATCTCCGCCCGCTCGGCCGCTCGGCCGGTCAGAACCACGCGGGGGCGTCCTCCGCCCGTGATCTCGATGTCGGTCCACCGCAGATGCCGCCAGCCCGTGCCGAGACTCTTCATCACCGCTTCCTTGCCGGCGAATCGAGCGGCCAGGCGCGCGGACGGGTCGCGAAACCGGGAGGCGTACTCCCACTCGTGCTCGGTGAAGCAGCGCCGACGGAACGCCCCACTGTTGCGATCGAGAAGAGATCGAACGCGCTCGATCTCAACGAGATCCACCCCGAGGCCCTTGATCTCCATTCCTTCGCTCCCTAGTGCCGCGACCACCAACCTTTGCGCTGTTCTCTCGGCCAGGAACGCCGCTCGCAGCGTCCTCGACGTCGACACCCCGAACGTTGGTGGACACAGCACTAGCCCACCCGCTCCGATGCAGGCTCGTCGCTACTCGACCGTTACCGACTTCGCCAGGTTACGCGGCTGATCGATGTCATGCCCCCGTAGACGGGCAACGTGATACGCGAGCAGCTGCAGCGGCACGACGGCCGCCACGGGTGCAAGCAGATCGTCCATCTCAGGAATCCGAAGCGCCATGTCCACGTGTCTTTCGATCTCGGTATCGGTGTCGTAGGCGACCGCGATCACCTTGCCGCCGCGGGCCTTGACTTCCTGGATCGCTGAGATCGTCTTGCTATAGACGGCACGCTGGGTGACGATCGCCACGACCGGCACCCCCTCAGTGATGAGAGCGAGCGTCCCATGCTTGAGTTCGCCGGCGGGCATCGCCTCCGAGTGCAGGTAGGAGATCTCCTTCAGTTTGAGAGAGCCTTCCATGGCGATCGCATAGTCGAGGCCGCGACCGATGAAGTAGACGTCCTCTGCATCAACAATTTGCTCAGCAACCGCTACGGCATCGTCCTCCCGCTTGAGGACCTCCTCGATAGCGGCCGGCATGAGCTGCAACCCGTGTGCAACGGCCTGAGCGCGAGCCTCATCGACGGTACCCCTGGCCGCCCCGAGCCGAAGCGCCAACAAATACTGAGCGATGAGCATCGCCATGTATGCCTTCGTCGAAGCAACAGAGATCTCTGGACCGGCCCGTGTATAGAGAATGTCATCCGCGTAGCGTGCCAGTGTGGATCCGACCACGTTGGTGATGGCCAGCATGCGCGACCCGTGGGCGGGAGCGATCCTTGCGGCGGCGAGCGTATCGGCCGTCTCGCCGGACTGGGAGATTGCGACCAGCAACTCGCGCGGGCCGATGATGGGATCGGCGTATCGCAGCTCGTGCGCGTACTCGACGTTCGCCGGGATCCGCAACACACGACGGAAGATCTCCTGTCCGATAAGACCGGCGTGGTACGCCGTACCACATGCCGTAATCCACACTCGATCGAGATCGGCAATGTATGCATCATCAAACTCGATGCCCTCGAGCCAGACGGTGCCTTCTTCGTTGATGCGTCCGCTCAGAGTCTCCGTGATCACCTCGGGTTGCTCGTAGATCTCCTTCAGCATGAAGTGCTCGTAGCCGCCCTTCTCCGCTTGCTCGGCATCCCAATCGATGTGTGTGATGTCACGATCGATCGGGTCGCCGGCGATTGTCTCCACCGACGCTCCCTCAGCAGTGACGATGACCATCTCGTCATCCTCGATGATCAGGAAGTCCCGGGTGTGATGAAGGACCGCTGGTATGTCAGAGGCGAGGAAAGTCTCTCCTTCGCCCAGACCGACCACCAACGGGCTGATCTTGCGTACGGCGATGATCTTCTCCGGCTCCCTCTTCGACATCACGACCATCGCATAGGCCCCCTCGGAGAGCGCAACGGTTCTGCGAACAGCATCGGCGAGGTCGCCGTCATACTCGCGAGCTACGAGATGGGCGAGCAGTTCCGTGTCGGTCTCGGACGCAAATTCGGACCCGTGCGCCGCCAATTCATCTCTGATGCCCTGAAAGTTCTCGATGATTCCGTTGTGCACCACGACGAACTCGCCCGTCGGATCTGCATGAGGGTGCGCGTTTGCATCGGTGGGCGGCCCGTGAGTGGCCCACCGGGTGTGGCCGATACCGATATGTCCGACCGAGGGCTCCGCCTCCAGCAGCGCTTCGAGATTGGTGATCTTGCCTTCGGCCTTGGTGACCTTGATCGCCCCATTGCTGATCGCTATGCCGGCCGAGTCGTAGCCCCGATATTCGAGGCGCTTCAACCCATCCATGATGATGGGGGCAGCTTCCTGCGGGCCTACGTAGCCCATGATTCCGCACACGAGCGCAACCTCCTTGAGATTGGACCGGAGGGCGCTGCGGGATCGATTCCCGCCTCACTCGGAGTGGCTTTGTCCCCGGAATCACTCCCGGGCTTTACCCGACTCCGTAACGACCGTGAGCGGCCGAGAGGGCACCCGCCGACTGTTCGATAGTCCCTCTTCCTCGTCACCTCGCGAATCGCGAGGGCAGGCGCTTGGGTTGGTCTCCGGTCGGTGTTCAGTTGTGGGTGAGAGAGTAGCCGTGTAGCCGAGTAGCTGAGAGCCGGTGCTGCGCTAACCCGCCGTAACTGCGCTACGCCAGTTCGGCCTCAACCGTTGCGGCTACGGCTGCTGCGACTTCTTCGGCTTCGGACTCCGTGGGGGCTTCAACCATGACCCTGACGAGTGATTCCGTACCGGATGAACGGACCAGCAGACGCCCACGGGTCCCGAGAAGCCGCTCGCCGGTGGCGATCGCAGCTGCGACGGTTCCGTTGCCTTCGAATGCCTTGTCCTTGACGACGATGTTGGTCAGGACTTGCGGGTAGGCGCTCATCACGGTGCGTAGCTCGCGGAGTTCCTTCCCGGTAGAGGCCATGACCTCCATCAGGCGGAGTGCAGTGCGAAGTCCGTCGCCCGTAGTCCGATCCTCGAGAAGGACGTGGCCGGACTGCTCACCGCCGACGACCGCACGGGAGGATCGCATCGCCTCGAGCACATAGCGATCTCCGACCGCCGTCTCTATCAGATTGATCCCGAGGTGCTCCATCGCTTTTCGGAATCCGAGATTCGACATGACGGTGGCCACCACTGTGTCGTTCTTGAGCTGGCCGCGTTCCTTCATCCACTGAGCGAAGACCGCCATGATCACGTCACCGTCGGCCACCACACCGTCTTCGTCCACCGCAATCATCCGATCGGCGTCGCCGTCAAACGACAGGCCAACGCGACCGTTGGCATCGCGAGCGACTCGCTCGGGGTGGGTGGCTCCACAGCCCTCGTTGATGTTCATACCGTCTGGATCGACGTTGATGAACTCGACGGTCGCACCAACTTGATCGAACAGCGCAGGTGCAGCGAGGAACGCAGCTCCGTTCGCGGCGTCGGCGACGAACTCCATATTTCGCATCGAGTACTCGACGGGACGTGAGATCGTATCGACGTAGCGCTCGGTTGCGTCGCCCATCACGGTCTGGATGCCGATCTTCGGACCGATACTACGGATCCACGGTTCACCCTCAAAGAAGCGGGCCTCGATCGCAGCCTCGTCGGCATCGGCAAGCTTCGTGCCGTTGGCCCCGAAGAACTTGATCCCGTTGTCCGGAGCCGGATTGTGAGATGCGCTGACCATAACTCCGAACAGCGCATTGGTATCACGGACAAGCCGTGAAACGGCACCGACGGGGATGATCCCGAGGTCGACGGTGTCGATTCCGACGGAATTGAACCCGGCCATGAGAGCCGCGGACAGCATTGGGCCAGATCGACGGGTATCGCGAGCGACGATTACGTGTCCTTCGCGATTCTCGCCTGCGGCGCGGGCGAGGTCGAGCGCTATCGTCGGAGTGAGGACCTCGTTGGCGAGGCCGCGAACGCCATCGGTACCGAAAAGGTGCCGTTCACCCATCCTGGCTTCCCCCATATTGCTCGATGTGATGCAGGCCCAACGCCCGGATCAACGCTTTGTGAACTGAGGTGCGCGACGGGCCTTGCGGAGACCGTACTTCTTGCGCTCGACCTTGCGGTCGTCACGACGGAGGAGACCGGCCTTCTTCAGGACCTGTCGTAGCTCCGGATCGATCTCGACGAGAGCTCTGGCGATTCCGAGGCGGAGCGCATCGCTCTGTCCGGTTGTCCCGCCGCCCTCAAGCGTCGCGCTGATGTCGTAGCGGCCATCGAGTTCGGTGATCCTGAGGGCCTCCACGGCGCGAATACGGTGAGCGGCTTGCGGGAAGTAGTCATCCAGGCTCTTACCGTTGAGCGTGAACTGTCCGCTGCCGTCGACGAGGCGTACACGGGCGACTGAGGTCTTCCGGCGGCCGGTGGCCTGAACAAGCGGTTTCGTCATCAGGCTTCAGCCCTTCCCTGCGTGAGTGTGAGCGGTTGCGGCTCCTGAGCGCGGTGCGGGTGATCCGGACCGGCGTAAACCTTGAGTTTCGTGAGTATCTGGCGGCCGAGTCTGTTCTTGGGGATCATCCCCCTGACAGCATTCGTCACGAGTCGATCGGGATGATCGATCCGCATCTTCGCCAGCGTGTCGCTTCGGAGACCTCCGGGGAAGCCGGAGTGGCGGTAGTAGACCTTCTGGGTCTCCTTGTTGCCGGTCACCGCAATCTTGTCGGCGTTGACAATGATGACATAGTCGCCCATGTCCATGTGGGGAGCGAACCTCGGCTTATGCTTGCCACGCAGGATCTGCGCGACCTCGGAAGCGAGACGCCCAAGGGGAATTCCCTCAGCGTCGACGACGTACCATTTCCGGTCGATATCGACGGGCCTGGGCGTGAACGTTTTCTGCAGCTTGGCTTTCATCGGGGGTCCTCAGACGGAACGAAACGACCCCCGGGGACCCGGGAGCGAAACCGAATGCTATCGGGTCCTCGGAGATAAGGCCAACCGGGATGGCTCAGAGAGTTGGAGGATGCATGGCCGGCGTTCAAAGCACTACCCAAGACGGTACCTCTGCACCGTTCGACTCGTCATAGATCACGGTCATGAGCGTCAGACCGTGCGGTGGAGCAAGGCCCTTCACGACGTCTCGGTTGCGTGCCTCGAGGATCGTTGACACGTCTTTGGGAAGGGACTGTCCCTTCCCAACATCGACCGATACGGCCACGATCGATCGAACCATCTGATGGCAGAACGCGACAGCTCCTATCGAGAGTTCAACGATGTCTCCTGTTCGAGTCCACCGTGCATCGAGCACCTCGCGAACGGTTGTCCGTCCGGGAGCCTTGCGGCACAGCGATGCGAAATCGTGGACCCCGACGAATGCCGCTACCGCTTGATTCATCGCCTCGGTGTCAAGTGGCTCGGGCACGTGCCAGGAGGTACGGGCGGTGAGGGGATCATGCACGCGACGATTCGAGATCCGGTACCGGTACCGTCGCTCGATGGCAGAGAACCTCGCGTGGAATCGGTCCCTCACCTCGGTGATGGCATTCGCAGCGATCTCCGGTCCGAGCTGGGCGTTGAGACTGCGTTGGAGCCGCCCGGTGTCGAGCGGCTCATCAACGGAGAAGCTCACAACCTGGCCGGCGGCGTGCACGCCGCCATCGGTGCGCCCGGCGACAGCAGTCTTCACATCTCCGGTGATGCGGTACAGGGCCGTCTCCAGGTCTCCTTGGACGGTCCGCACGTTGTCCTGGCGGCCGTAGCCGTGGAAGTCCGTCCCGTCGTATGCAAGGTCGATACGGTACGTGGGCATCAGCTAGAAGATGCTGAATCCGCCGAGGATCGTCGAGACGACGATCCAACCTGCCCATCCGAGAACAGCAGCCACGATGGATCGATCCAGTGGCAGGTCTGAGATGTAGTGAGTTCCGTATGCGACGACAAGGAGGAACCACAGCGACCCGAGGAGCGTCCCGATCAGCCCTGATCCGAGAATCTGGGTCGTGGCGATCGTCAGCAGCAGCGTGGGGAACGCGAAACCTACGATGCGGAGATACACCGGATAGTGCCCGTCCCCCCGCATGAGGAAGGCGACAACGGCGTACACCAGGCCGCTGTAGATGAGCCAGAACATGACCGCGGACAGAAGGGCGTAGAGAACACTGGAGAGACCGGTGACAAGGCCAAAGAGCGACGTTCCTCCGGCGAATAGGAACAGGACTTGTGTGATGGCCACGATGATGAGCGCGTCACCAGTTGCGCGATCGTTGAAGTCCATCCAGACGAACGCGTCTCGATCGAATCGGATCGCTTGGAGGAGTCGATTGAGAACGACGCCCATCGCCTGCCTTCGGTTGGATCAGGGCAGGTTACCGCCGACGCGTCACGAGCACTCCCGCCGCAGAGCCGCGGTCGCTCGCGTAACGGACGCGTCGACAGCGTACGCATCGAGATCGTCCCACGGAACCCAGATGGCGTCAAAGACCTCCTCGTCGGCGACGAGGGTCTCATCCAGCGCTCGGAAAGCGAAGCGGAGGTCGAAGTGCTCGTGTGCCGGCTCCGGGGCACGGGGCGGGATCGGATGGATGTCCAGATCGATGAGATCGGAGAGGATCGGCACCACACTCACACCCGTCTCCTCAGCGACTTCTCTGGCGGCCGCGGTGATCGGCGAGATGTCGTCGGGATCGATGTGCCCCCCAGGTTGGAGCCATCGGTCGAGCCGTCGATGGTGGATGAGCAGAAGTGACGAAACGTCGGGAGAAACGACGAACCCCGACGCCGTGAAATGCCCAGGGTCGAACCGATTCCGATCCGTCGGATCCGATGATCGGGCAAGCTCAAGAGCCCGCTCAACAACCGCCGGCGAGGCAACTGCACCAGCACCGAGCAATAGGGATTCAATCGTCATCACGATCACCAGATCGTACCCCAAACGCGAAGATGCCCCGACCGAGGTCAGGGCATCTTCAATGCTGGCAGCCGGTGGCTGGCGGCTTGTAGCTTCAAACCAGCTCGATCAACGCCATCTCGGATCCGTCGCCGCGGCGCTTGCCGAGCTTCGTGATCCGGGTGTATCCGCCGGGACGATCCGCGTAGCGCGGACCGACATCGTCGAACAGTTTCGTCACGGCATTGTTGTCGCCGATCTTCGCGAGGACGAGACGACGAGCGTGAAGATCGCCGCGACGGCCCTTCGTGATGATCTTCTCCGCGTACGGCCGCAGGTCACGGGCCTTCGCGAACGTCGTCGTCAGCTTCTCGTGCTCGATGAGCTGAGCGGTGAGATTCGCGAGAATCTTGCGCTGATGGCTGGGGCTACCGCCGAGGCGAGCCCCTTTCTTCGGTCGTGGCATCAGACAACGCTTTCCGTGCGATCTGCGTCGGCGAGCGACTGCAGAGAGAAACCAAGTTCGTCGAGCTTCGCAACGACCTCTTCGAGCGATTTCTGCCCGAAGTTGGTGATGTTGAGGAGTTCTTCTTCACTCTTCTCGATCAGTTCGCCAACGGTTTGGACCTGAGCGCGACGCAGGCAATTCCTGGGGCGTTCGGACAGGTCGAGGGCCTCGATCGGGAGATCGAGATGCTCCTGGCCGGCGGCCTCGGGCTGAATGATCTCATCGAGCTCGAGGGCGTCGTAGTCATCGAGGTCGGCGAACATTTCGAAGAGATTCCGAAGCGTGCCGCCCGAAGAGGAGATTGCCTCTGCAGGAGTTACCGATCCGTCGGTCTCTACATCGAGAACGAGTCGGTCGAAGTCGGTCATCTGACCGACCTGCGTGCTCTCCACGCGATATGCGACCTTGCGCACCGGTGAGTAGATCGAATCGATCGGCATCACGCTGATCGCATCCGTCGTCTTGTTCTTCTCGGCGCTGCGATAACCAACGCCGCGCCCTGCCGTCATCTCAACTTCGAGTTTCGCCGATGACGACAGCGTCGCCAGGTGATGGTCGGTGTTTACGATCTCGACGCCGTCCGGCGCCTGGATGTCACCGGCGGTCGCCTCGCCCTTGCCCGAAGCGGACAGGTACAGCGTTTGCACCTCGTCAACGTCGATGCGAAGCACGACCTGCTTGAGATTCAGGATGAAATCGACGACGTCTTCGACGACGCCCTCGATGGTCGAGAACTCATGCTGGACGCCTTCTATACGGACGGACGTGATCGCTGCACCGGGTACCCGGGACAGCAGCGTGCGCCGCATGGTGTTGCCAAGCGTGTAGCCGAAGCCCGGCTCGAGCGGTTCAACGATGAACCGCGACCTGGTGTCGTCGACAATCTCTTCTTCGATGGTGGGCCGCTGCGTAATCAGCACGGAACCACTCCCCTTTCGGGTTGAGGTGCTACTACTTCGAATACAGCTCAACGATGAGCTGTTCCTGGATTTGGGTGTCGATCTGTTCCCGGCTGGGCAGATCCTTGATGGTGATCTTGCGCTCGTCGACGTCGATGTCCATCCATTCGGGGACCGTCCGGTCACCGGTGTCGATGGAGTGGAGGATCGGGAGAATCTCGAGGCTCCGTTCCTTGACAGTGATGACCTCGCCGCCACGGACTTGATACGACGGGATGTCGACTCGCTTGCCGTTGACGAGGAAGTGACCGTGGTTCACCAACTGACGGGCCTGCGGCCGCGTTCGGGCCAGCCCGGAGCGATACACGACATTGTCGAGTCGGGTCTCGAGGATGACGAGCAGAGTGGTGCCGGTGATTCCCGACTGACGGGCGGCTTCCTTGTAGTAGCGACGGAACTGCTTCTCGAGCACGCCGTACATGAAACGTAGCTTCTGCTTCTCGCGGAGCTGGATCTGGTACTGGGACTCGCGAATGCGTCCACGGCCGTGCTCACCCGGCGGGTAGGGACGGCGGTCGAAGTACTTCGCTTTGTTCTCGTCGAGGAGTTGGCGAGCACGACGGCTTACCTTGGTTCTGGGTCCGGTGTAGCGAGCCATCGTTAACGCATCCTCCGCTTCTTGGGGCGACACCCGTTGTGCGGTACCGGTGTGACGTCCTTGATACCCGTGACCTCGATGCCCATGTTCTGGAGCGTGCGGATCGCGGTCTCACGACCGGAACCCGAACCACGAACGATGACGTCGAGCTTGCGGATCCCCATCTCACCGACCTTGCGAGCGGCCTGCTCGGCGGCAACCTGTGCGGCGTACGGCGTGGACTTCCGAGAGCCCTTGAAGCCGACCGACCCGCCGGATGTCCATCCGACGACCTCGCCCTTCTGGTCCGTGATCGTGATAATCGTGTTGTTGAAACTGGCCCTGATGTGCGCTTGCCCGTGGGTGATCGTCCGACGGGCTTTGCGACGCGGCCGTGGTGCCTGTTGGGCCATTACTTCGTGACCTTCTTCTTGCCTGCGACCGGAGCACGACGCCCCTTGCGGGTACGAGCATTGGTGTGCGTGCGTTGGCCGCGTACCGGGAGGCCGCGACGGTGGCGGAGACCCTGGTAGCTGCCGATTTCGATCTTGCGCTTGATGTTCTGTGCGACTTCACGCCTCAGATCACCTTCGACGTTGTAGTTGCCGTCGATGAACTGGCGGACCTTGACGACTTCGGAGTCGGTCATGTCCCGCACCTTGGTGTCGTACGGAATCTCGAGTGCGTCGAGAATCTGCTTCGCTCGGGTTCCCCCGACGCCATAGATGTATGTCAGGCCGACTTCGACCCGCTTGTCTCTGGGGAGATCTACTCCGGAAATTCGTGCCATGTGTGCGCTACCCCTGACGCTGTTTGTGTCGCGGGTTCTCGCAGATCACCCAGACGCGTCCCTTGCGCCGGATAACCCGACACTTGTCGCACATCTTTTTGGCGGATGCTGATACTTTCATCAGTGGTGATCCTGCCTCGGTTCGATTCTTTCGGACGTCGCATCCGAGAGTCACCGAGGCGCACACCGCAGTGTCCGCAGCGAAGGGTGACCTCTACACCGTCGGTGTCCGGGCGTTGCCCGAACCCGCCGATATCAACGACGTCTTTGCATAGGAAAACGCAGCCCGATACCGGGCCGCTGACGGGAGTGTAGGGAGGGCCGTTGTGTAACGACAAGTCGGGTTGGAACGTTACTGGGTACTGAGTACTCGGCACTGAGTACTGCCACCTGCCGCTGGCTTTGTCCCTGGGTCATCTAGCGTTGTCGCCATGTCCTACCGATTTGCCGCTATCGCTTCTGCTGCCGTTCTTGTCGCGGTCGGGTGTGCCGATTCGGGGGATCCAGGAACCGAATCGGCAGGAACACATGCCCGACTTGTCTATGCGTTTGACGGTGATTCGATGGAGGTCAACATCGATGGTCGCGTCGAAGAGGTTCGCCTCCTCGGGATCAACGCCCCGGAGGGAGACGAGTGCTTTGGCGACGAGGCGCGTGACTCTCTCATCGACCTTCTCGCCAATCACGATCTTGCCCTCGTCCCAGATTCGGCCGACGACGTCGACCAGTACGGCCGACTCCTGCGCTACGTGTACGTCGACGGAGAGAACGTGAATGGAACCATGTTGGCTGAGGGGCACGCCGTCACGCTTCAGGGCGATCACCGGTACAGCGACGAGTTCGTCGAGATCGGCAGCCTGGCCGCTGAGGAAACGCGCGGCATGTGGGCCCCCGATGCGTGCGGGCCGGCGCCACCGTTCGGAGCCACGATCATCGCCGTCGAACACGACCCACCGGGTCCGGACGATGAGCGACTCAACAACGAGTACGTGACGATCTCGAACGAAGGCACAGGGCAGCTGAACCTTTCCGGTTGGACGCTGCGCGACGAGTCGTCTCAGAACCGCTATGTGTTCACCGGCCTGGACCTGAAACCGGGTGTGTCTGTGACCGTCAGAAGCGGATGCGGTGAGGACCGCCCCGACACCGTCTACTGGTGCTCAGAGCGATCCATCTGGTCGAACGGAGGAGATACGGTGATCCTCCAAGACCGCCACGGCAACGCCGCTGATCGATGGACCTATATCCGTAGTCCGTAGTCCGTGGCCGCCTCCGGCGGCGTACTCACTGCTCAGTATTCAGCAGCACTCAGCGCAAGGCTCTGCTCGTCGCTCACGGCTCTCGAACGGCGGCCTATTTACTCACCCTGGTTGATCGTCACACAGACGGCGTCGAACTCGTCGTTCTGCGAATCCGGCAAGTAGCAGTCACCGACAATGATGACGCCTACTCCCGAATCCGATCCGAATATCGTGGACCTCATGGTGCCTTCGCCGGCATCGACGCTCATGATCTGTGTGTTCCACTCGTCGCCAGAGTTGCTCGTCCATTCCTCGTAGAACCCGATAATCTGGTCGAATTGTCCATGGTCGTAGATCAGGGTGACAGAGACACCCTCGCCGGACGTTATGGAACTCATCACGTCTCCACCATCGGGAACCGGGATGTCGAGTTCATCGGGCAGTTCGGTACCGACACCGATCGAGACCGACCCGTCTTCGGTCTCCATCTCGATCGTCATATCGTCGCCATCACCGGAGACATCGACGCTGAATCTCCACCGCCGCTCGCTTCGATGAGTTCTTCTGCGAGCTGCTCGGCGGCCTTGTCCGATGCGCTGCCGCACGCCGCCACGAACAGCGTCATCACGGCAATCAGCACCGCCATCTTCTTGGTCGTTGACCTCATCGTTCCGTCCCCTCGCTCTGTGCCATTTTGACTCGCGTTCATCGGCATTCGGGTCCAAGGCTTGTACGCCTCCCCCAACCCTAGACGGTGCACCCGAACCGTCCAGGTGCCGATAGACCCATGTCTGGATCTACGACCGCCGCTCGTCTGACGGTCGCAGCGATGTGCGCCCATCGTCGGAACACTCAAGACGTGGAGAAGGAGCCGGAGTCACCGGCTCCTTCTCCACTGTCGTTTGTGTGGATGACCGGGCGGTCAGCCTTGTTTGGACTTCGGCTCTGAAGGCATCGCGATCTGCTCTTCCTCGTCCGTGACGGGCAGGACGAGGTTGATGAAGACACCAATGACAGCTGCGACCGCGAGGCCCGAGATCGGCACGTCACCAATGGCGAGCGCATTCGACAGACCACTGACGCCCAGACCGAACACAAGGATTACGCCGACGACAATCATGTTGCGGCTCTTCGAGAAGTCCACCTGTGCGGTGACCAACGTCCTCAAGCCTACCGCTGCGATCATGCCGAACAGAACGACCGAAAGGCCACCCAGCACCGGAACCGGCACGGTCCTCAGGAGAGCCGCCAGTTTCGGAATCAGGGCAAGGAAGATCGCGAACCCGGCGCCGATGCGCAGGATCATCGGGTCGTACACCTTCGTAACGGCAAGCACTCCGGTGTTTTCGGAGTACGTGGTATTCGGCGGGCCGCCGACCATACCGGCAAACAGTGTCGCGATACCGTCGCCCAGGAGCGTCCGGTGCAACCCCGGCTCGTCAAAGAAGTTTTTCCCGACGACGTTGCCGTTAGCCAGGATGTCACCGACGTGTTCAATCATCGTGACGAATGCGATGGGTGCGATCAAGGCGATCGATGCCCACTGGATGTCTCCGAATCCCCACGTGAAGTCGGGCAGACCGACCCATGCAGCATCAAGGACCGGCTGGAAGCTGAAGTCCGCCAGGAAGATGGCTCCCAGAGCGAATCCGACAATCGCACCCGTCAAGATCGGGAGCATCTGGAACAAGCCCTTGAAGAACACGGCTGCGATGATCACAGTCGCGGTCGTGATCAGAGCCAGCCACCATGCGCCCTCGGACATGTTGATGGCGACAGGGGCCAGGGTGATCCCGATGACGATGATGACCGGTCCGGTCACAATCGGAGGGAAGATCCGCTGAATCACTTCGTGGCCGACGACGGACACCAGCAATGACATCAGTATGTAGAGCACGCCTGCGCCCATGATGCCAAGTCCGATAGCTGCCCAGGAGTAGCCGCGCTCGGTTGCAATGATGATCGCAGGGATGAAAGCGAACGATGATCCCAGGAATACCGGAACCATCCGCTTGGTCACGAGATGGAATATCAATGTTCCAACGCCGGCCGCAAACAGTGCGACTGATGGATTGAGTCCCGTCAGCAACGGCACGAGGACCGTTGCACCGAACATAGCCACGACGTGCTGCAAACCCAGCACCGTCTTCTTCTGCATTGACAATTCCATGTCTATTCCCTCTCCCA
>RCNG010001049.1_pt1 | contig 28787 bp, 45 predicted proteins | sample 2041371 | NCBI WGS metagenome assembly RCNG01 (sample SAMN09708227, study PRJNA481090) | Marine sediment metagenome, whole genome shotgun sequencing project. | biome: marine sediment; feature: ocean; material: sediment; isolation source: Sewage treatment plant 1 marine sediment (STP1) ... | reverse complement strand
GTCACTGTCACCTTATATCGATATAAGGTGACAGTGACCTTATATCGGCTCATGGTATTCTCTTAGCTGCTTGTCATGCGTTTTGCTGAGTAGCAACAGCGCGAGGATCGCGCCGAGCAACGCCAGGCCCATGTCCGATTGCGTGTCCCAGATATAGCCCTGCGTTCCAAGGAACGAGTCAGCCGCCTCGTCTGACAAAAGCGCAACCCACCACTCGATGAGTTCGTAGAATGCGCTGAACCCCAGGCAAAAACTGACGATGAAAAAGTCGCGCCAACGTGCTGAATTAAATACGTTCTTGCGGATTACGAGTTCACGTGCGATGAGCGCGGGAACAAAGCCCTGCGCCAAGTGGCCAAGCTTGTCGTAGTTATTTCGAGTGCCGTCAAACGCGTCGCGCAGCCAGTCGCCAAGGGGAACCTCGGCGTAGGTATAATGGCCGCCCACCATCAAAATCACGCAGTGAACGAGAATCAGGGCGTAGAGCAACGGAGTTAGCGGGAATCGGTCACGCGTAAACCAAAGCACCGCTGCACCAATGACGGCGGGAAAAACTTCGAGACACCAAGTCATGAAGTCTTTGGGCTCGATGCCGGACCATACAAGCACGACGACAAATACGACTATCCAGGAAATTCGCATCAGTTTCTCCGACTTAGTAGTGCGGTGGGCGCTCATCGCCCGAATCGCTGTCCGGCAAGCCCTCGCCGCCCGATCGAACCCGTTGAATCAACGCTTTGCACAATTCCTCAAGCTGCATGATTTTCGCCTGCTGCGACGTGACGACATCGTTGAGCTCGTTTAGCAGCTGATCCTGATGGGCCAGCTTCGTCTCCAGGTCAATAAAGCGCTCTTCGCTCATGTACATCTCCGCCGCATGGTCGCAATTCATATCGCAACTCATGAATCATTCGCTATAGGATACACGGGTTAATCTCAGGACAAATCATGTCGTTAATTAGATTCGAAGATATCAGGCTGGAATTTGGCGAGCAGATCATTCTGCGCGAAGCCGAGTTTTCCATTGAGCCCGGTGAACGGGTCTGCCTGATCGGCCGAAATGGCGCTGGGAAATCGACGACGCTAAAGCTGATCATGGGGGAGATAGAGCCTGACCACGGCGCAATCGTACCCAAAACCGGTCTGATCGTGAGTCAGTTGCGACAGAATCTGCCGGACGCGTTGGATCTCCCGGTCCGTGACGTCATTCAATCAGGACTTGAAGATGTTGCCAACCTGCTCGTTCGCTACGAAGAGATGTCGAGTCAGACGCTCGATAAACACGGTCTCGCAGCGCTGGAAAAGCTGCACGCGCAGATTGATGCGTTCGACGGCTGGCACATTGACCAGCGCGTCGATTCGACGATGACCGACCTGAATCTGCCAACCGACAAGAAGATGAACGAATTGTCCGGCGGCTGGCGCCGCCGCGTTGCGCTGGCACGTGCGCTCGTGCAAAAGCCCGATCTGCTGCTATTGGATGAACCAACAAACCATCTCGACATTGCGACCATCAAATGGCTCGAGGATCGTATTTACTCCTTTCCCGGGGCCGTTCTCTTTATCACGCACGACCGCGCTTTTCTGCAAAGACTCGCAACGCGAATCGTAGAAATCGATCGCGGCAAACTGACTAGCTGGCCGGGCGACTACGACAATTTCTTGCGGCGACGCGACAAGCTTCTCGAAGACGAAGATATCGCGAACGCAAGATTTGACAAGAAACTGGGGCAGGAAGAAGTCTGGGTTCGACAAGGCATCAAAGCGCGACGCACGCGTAACGAAGGTCGTGTGCGGTCGCTTGAAAAAATGCGCAAGGAGTTTGCGGGCCGACTCAAACAGGAAAATAAAGCGCGCATGCATATCGAAGAGGCTGAGCAGTCGGGGCGAAAAGTCATTCGCGCTCGCAGTGTGGGCTATGCCTACGATGCTGAAAAGATCATTGAGGATTTTTCGATCAAGATCATGCGCGGCGATCGAATCGGACTTATCGGTAACAACGGGGTCGGAAAAACAACCTTGTTGCGATTATTGCTGGGCCAACTCGAACCGCAAGAGGGAACGATCAAGCGCGGCACCAATCTGGAAGTTGGCTATTTTGATCAATTGCGACAAGCCCTGGATCTCGAGAAATCGGTTGCCTATAACGTCGGCGACGGACGGACCTACATCAATCTCAACGGCAAAGAGCGCCACATCATTGGCTACCTCAAGGGGTTTCTGTTCAGTCCCAAGCGCTCCATTACGCCGGTCAAATCACTGTCCGGTGGCGAACGAAACCGCGTCATTCTGGCGAAATTATTCACTCGAGCGGCGAACTTGCTGGTTTTGGATGAGCCAACCAACGATCTCGACATCGAAACGCTGGAAGTACTCGAGCAGAAACTCTGCGACTACACAGGCACTTTGATCGTCGTGAGTCACGATCGGGAGTTTCTCGACAATGTCGTCACCAGCACGATTGTGTTCGAAGAGAATAATCGCGTTAAGGAATACGTGGGCGGCTACGCCGACTGGCTTAGACAAGGTCATCAACTCGCAGAGACGGACGCTCCGGGCATGGCCGACATCAAGAAGCGCGCAGCGGCTGAACGCCGCAAAAACAAAACCAGAAAAAAGCTCAGTTACAACGATCAACGAGAGCTGGATGGCCTGCCCGCCGAAATCGATTCACTCGAAGCGGATGTAACAACGCTTCAAGCCAAAGTCGCAGAGGCTGAGTTCTACGCGCAGGATAATGACGTTGTGCAACTTACGTTGAAAGAGCTAGGCGATGCCGAAGCAGCGCTTGAATTGCGCGTCCAACGCTGGGGTGACCTCGAAACCCGTAGGGAAAGCCTACAATCGAGCTAGCATGCGTCATAAATGTCCCCTCGATCATAAGACTCTCGTCAGGTAGTAACACTCATCCTTCATCGGCGCGTCCTCGGGGTATTCCTGCACTTCAAAGCCGAGCGACAGATAACACTGGTAAGCCGGTGTGTTATCTCTATAAACAAAGAGCCCGACCTCCGAGTGGTCTCGTTCCATGCGAACAACGTCAATCATCATTTCCAGCAGCTTTCTGCCCACGCCCTTACGACGCATTCGAGGATTCGCGATAAGACGGGCCAAGTGCGTTCGCTTGTATCGGGACCCTATCTGCCCGAAAGCGGCAAACTCGTTGCCAGGGTTTCGCAAACAGTACGACGAAAAATCCCGCCATCGACAATCATCGTGAAAACTGGATTGGTCGAAGGGATAACGAAACTTCGGTCCGCCCCAGATATCGACCGAGTGCGCATCCGGAAACCAGGTCATAAGCTCGCCAATGTCCGCTTCGCGAGCACTGTCGAGCTGCCACTCCATTAGTCGGCTTTCGGCAGCGTCAGGTGGAGGACCACGTAGCCGTAAATTCCCGAGAGCAATGAACCGAGAATAATGCCCAGCCGTTCGTCAAAAATCAGACCGGCTTCAGGAGTGGCGTGTTCGAAGGCCAGTGAAGCAACGAACAGGCTCATCGTAAAGCCAACGCCGCACAGTATCGAAACACCGTACAACGACCCGAGACTGGCGCCCTCTGGCAGTCTCGCCAACCCGATCTTGATCGCCAGCAAGCATAGAACGAAAATGCCCAGTTGCTTCCCGATAAACAGGCCAGCCGCTATTCCCAGCGGCACGGGATGCAACAGGTCAGCAAAACTTACGCCCTCAAGATTGATTCCGGCGTTAACAAATGCGAACAGTGGCAGAACGCCCAATGCGACGACAGCATGAAGATCGTGCTCAAGTTCCCGTAGCGGCGAACGACTCGGGTCCTTCGAATCTTTCATCGGAATAAACGCCGCTAACGCGACACCTGCGAGAGTCGCGTGCACGCCGGACTTCAATACGGCAACCCACATGACTATGCCGACAATGACGTAGGTAGACACCTCGCTAACGCCGCGCCAATTCATGAATCCCAAAAGCGCCAGGCAGAACATGCCGACGGCCAAGGCGCCTGTCGATAAATCCGCTGAATAGAAAATAGCGATGATTACGATCGCACCCAGATCGTCGAATATTGCCAGCGAGACCAAAAAGACCTTAAGCGACACTGGCACCCGACTGCCCAGTAACATCAAAACGCCGAGGGCGAACGCAATATCCGTCGCCGCCGGAATCGCCCAACCCTGCATGGCTGCGGCGTCGCCGTGGTTGAACAAAACGAAGAACGCCACGGGGACCACCATGCCGCCAACAGCACCCACCGCCGGCAATAAGATATTGGCGGGACGGGATAGCTCGCCTGCCATGAACTCACGCTTGAGTTCCATGCCGACGAGAAAGAAAAATATGGCCATTAATCCGTCATTTACCCACAAAAACAACGGCTTGGCGATCTTGAGAGCACCGACGCGAACCTCGACCGGCGTATCAAGAAAATAGGCGTATAAACCGGCAGCTGGAGAGTTGGCAGCAATCATGGCGAGCACTGCGGCGGCCATCAAAATGATGCCGCCGGCCGACTCAAGCTTCAGGAATTCTTTGAGATTCGCTTTCACTACAGAACTTGCTGAAAGCTGACACTGAGCCCGCCGGGCGCTACGGCAAAGTAGATTTTCTCGCCATGTGCTTCCATCGGACCCTGAACATCAATTCCGTTTTCCCTGGCGTTCGCAGCGATTGCATCGGCGTCGTCAACAACCAATTGCAACATGAGGCCGGCCGGCATGTTTTCTCCCTTTTGCCAGATTTCAACCCAACTGGAATCGCCAGCGGGAATTACACATCCGCTAAATCCGTCAGCGTCGCCAAGATCGCGCTCCGGCAGGCCCAGACCCGCCGTGAAAAAATTCGACATCTCGACCGCTTCATCTGCGACCGCGCAAAACCGTATACCCAATACTTCCATTCGCTAGTCTCCCTAGGAGCCCGGCATCGTTTCCGAAAAGTATCGGTCGTACGCCTTGTGAATAATCTCTGCCGAAATTCCTGCCGCATCCATAGCGCGGTCGAATTGCTCAATCTCTCTGAATTCTCGATGCCCGTCTGCTGCCACTACCTTTAACGCCATGACCGCGATATCTTCTTTGTCCGAATCAGACAACGTCGGTGCCAGGTCAGCCAACAATGATCCGAGCTGTGGTTTCTCGATCATTTCCGTCATCGCCCGCGTTAGTAATTCCAGCGACTCCGCCCCCTGCAATTGAAACTGCTCTTCGAGAAGATCTATCATCTGAGCGGATTCTTCCGGCGCGATCTCACCGCTGCTACGCGCGACCGCTACCAGCAACGCCGCGACGAGAAACTGGGTATCATATTCGTCAATGCCCTCTGCCGTCTCAACAACAAGCCTGTCACCATCTAGTCGTGAACCGAGAATATCGCCACTCATATAAGCCTCACTTAGTTTCGTAATTCTTGCGCATGTATTTGACTGAATCCTGAATCAACCTGTCTAGCACAGCCTCGTCGATGTCCGACAATCGCCTGACGTACAGACACGATTTGCCGGTCTTGTATCTGCCCAATTTCTTCATCAGCGGCGCGAAGCGCGTGAAACCCGCGATGATGTAAATCGTCAGCGCCTGTTTCCGCGGCGAGAATCCCACCAACATGAAATCGCCTTCGCGACCGCTGTCGTACTTGTAGTGATACTGACCGAAGCCCACGATATTCGCGCCCCACATCTTCGCTCTCGCGCCCGTCGCTTTCCGCATCAGGGCGGCCACTTTTTTAACGTCGGCTCGCTTTTGCTTGTCGTCAATGCTGCTGATGAATGCAGTGACGCTGAGCCTTGTCGGTTTAGTCTTATTCTCCGCCATTTGAGACTCCCTAGTGAGAGGTACCGAACAAGCGGTCTCCAGCATCACCGAGACCCGGCACAATATATTTTTTCTCGTTGAGTTTTTCGTCGATCGCTGCCGCGTAAATCGCTACGTCGGGGTGTTCCGATTCGACCATCGCGATCCCTTCAGGACAGGTCACGATACAGACAACGACGATGCTCCCTGCGCCGTTTTCCTTGAGCTTGTCGATTGCAGCGGCGGTTGAACCACCGGTAGCGATCATTGGATCAATAATGATACACGTGCCACCTTTGATCTGCTCTGGGAATCGCTCATAGTAAGTCACCGGTTGTTTTGTCTCTTCGTCCCGATACAGTCCGACGAAACCTACTCTCGCGGTCGGCACGAGCTCCAATATGCCCTCGAGCATTCCGACGCCCGCGCGCAATATTGGTACGACGACAATATCGGTATCCAGCTTTCGGCAATTCGCCTCGGCGACGGGAGTCTGAACAACGACGTCTTTGGTCTTAATGTTCTTTAACGCCTCGTAACAGATGAACTTTGTAATTTCGGTCGCCAGTTCTCGAAAACGTTTGTGCCCGGTATCGACATCCCGAATGATCGCGAGTTTATGCTGCACACAAGGGTGATCAATCAGCTCGGCCATTATCTACTCTCCATTTTCTGGTTCGGAAAGAGCCGACCAGATTGCGTATTCTGTGCCTGTCGGATCGACGAAGTGAAACCGTCGACCACCGGGAAAGGGGAAAATCGGCTCGGAAATTGTCGCTCCCAATTCCTGCACTCGCTCGAAATCGCGATCAATGTTCGTGCTGAAAAAGACAACCAGCACACCGGTTGCCGGGGCGGGCTCAGCCGAGCGCCGAAAACCGCCGTCCAGGCGGCCATCGTTGAAGCTCATGTAGTCGTCGCCCCATTCCTGGAATGACCAGCCGAACAACGCAGCAAAAAAAGTGCGGGCCTTTGCTAAATCAGTCACCGGAATTTCGACGTAGTCGATACGGTTTTCAGCTCTCATTGGAATCCCCTGAATATCCGATCAGGCCATTATGGCCCTTTCAATCTTAACAATGGCCGCTCGGCGGTGATAATGACGCTACCAAATTCGCCATTGATCTCGTACTGGCCGTCCTCGTGTCGTTGTAGCCCTTTGATAGCTCCGTGACCAAGCGACTCAACGGCCTCCCTAATCGAGCTGGATGCGTCGCCGCCAACCGTTAATGACTCGCAATAGGGGAACTCGATGATCGCAGGTCTGATACACGCTTTCTCGGCCGGTCTTGGTGCTTCATAAAATGGGTGTTCGGCCGTGAGGTGCAAATCGATGTCGATCAATAATGTCTCGGACTCAACGTGCCATGAAAGAATGAAAGACTGATCCAGATCAACGGCAACAAACTCCCGCAACCTGCGCCAATCAGTTACCCCACTGGTATCGACTTTCATCTAAGTACCGTCTCGTAAAAGCACTCTTCCAGGCTGTCTGTCATGGTCTTTTTCACAGCAACGAGTATAGCTCAACCGAATGTATTGGCGACCCAGACGCCGATAAAATGGGACAGAACGACGACCAGGATGGCTATGCCGAGGTGCTCCAGAATAATGAGCCAGGGCGACTCGTTCTGTGATCGAGCCAGAAAATAGCTCAGCACAATAATGACCAGCATGCCCCAGACGATCGAAGCAAAAACGGCAGGTCCGAGCGGCAACAAAAGTAGCGGCACGACGAAACTCAATGCGAAGACAAACTTCGTAATAAATGTCGTGATCGTTGCCTGCCATACGTGCTCATGGTCGGTCGTCGGATCGGCCTCCTCCGCCAGGTGGATGCCGAGTGCATCGGACATTGAGTCCGCAACCGCGATGACCAGAATGCCACCGAGCACAGCGGTGATGGACTGCGTTCCGGCGTTCAGGCCGGTAATGAGTCCCAGTGTCGTAATGACACCGGACGTTGCGCCGAAGAACAGACCCGTGCGAGCGCCATCAGTCTTAAAGAATTCCATTTTTTGTTTGTCCCGGTCCTAAAACACTCTGGTATAGAGGCAAATCGCGTCGTCATCGCCCGGCATTGTAATCATCCGCTCAAAGGTGAGTCCCAGTTTTTCGATGAGACCAATTGATGGCGCATTCTCCGGTGAAACGATCGCCGTGAGCACGCCAATTTTCAACGTATCGCGTGCGTAGTCGACAACCGCTTGGGCGGCCTCGCCGGCATAGCCTTTTCCAACGAAATCGGGCAGCACACCAAAGCCAATATCCGGGTCATCGAGGTTGTCACGCTTGAAAAGCCCACAGATACCTATCATGGAACCATTGGACTTCAATGACATGCAGTAGGGGCCATAGCCGTAGCCCTCAAATAACTTCTGCGCGCCGTCTTTAATCGCGTCTCTGGACTGCTCCAACGTACGGATGCCCCGATCCGTTACATTGCGAATAAACGCTGGGTCGTTCCAGATCGCCAACATTAATTCGGCATCGTCAACGGTTACAGGCTTCATTCTTAGCCGCGCCGTTTCCATCAGCCATTCGCAGGGTTCGTTTGAGATCTTTGCCATGTCCCTGTTAGTCCAGAAATTCCCAGGTATCGGCGCCGTCGAACCGCCTTATGCGAATACCTTCGTAGTCATCGGGTTTGCACATTCTGAAGTTCACCGCCATTTTGCTGTTCTCATTGCCGTCGAGGCCGATCCAGTGGGTGGTGCCACCGCAGGTTTTGCACGAATGCATCGCCAGGTTCTTGTCGCCATGAACGTAAGCGATCGTCGTATCAGTCGCAGCGTTCATCATGATTTCGCTCACAGGCGCATACGCCCAAAGCGTGCTATAACGCCGACAAACTGAACAATTACAAGAGGTTAACCACTCCGGTCTAACGGGGAAGGTGAAACTCACCGCACCACAGTGACATGAACCGCCAATCGATTCGCGGCTAATCATCCTGGGCGAACCAGGTCAGTTGTTTTCGCAGGGCCGCTCGGAATATGACGACGGCGAGCACCATAAAGAACAGCAGCAGGAACATGCCGAATACAACCGCCATAAATGTCGATGAGTTGAATTCCATAATGCCGTTGGTCTCAGTCGTCGTCCCTGCGGGGAATGTTCATACTTAACCCAGTTTTCGGATGCCGACAGCGCTTCGAATTTGGTCCATGTAGGGAATCGAAACTTCACGCGCTCGCTCTGCACCTTTTTGCAATTCGGTTTCCACTATCGACGGATCGGCGATGAGTCGCTCGTACTCCTCGCGCGCCGGACCAATGTGGTCATTGATGTACTCGAATAGTTGCTGCTTCATGGCTCCCCAGGCGATTCCCTCAGCATATTGTTTTGCGACAGCAGCCGTTTCTTCAGGTGTCGCGAACGCCCTGTATATGTCGTACAAGGTGCTGCCTTCGATGTCTTTTGGCTCACCAGGCTCGAGACTGTTCGTCTTGATCTTCATGATGAGTTTGCGAAACTTCTTCTCGGGGGCAAACAGCGGAATCGTGTTGTTGTAACTCTTCGACATCTTGCGGCCGTCCAGACCCGCTAACACAGCGGTATGCTCATCGATCACGGGTTCTGGCAATACGAGCACGTCGCCATAGTGGTGATTGAAGCGCTGTGCGATATCCCGTGCCATTTCGACGTGTTGTTTCTGATCTCTTCCCACCGGAACCTTGGTCGACTTGAACATCAAAATGTCCGCCGCCATCAGGATCGGGTAACTGTACAAGGCCATCGAAATGCCTTTGTCCGGATCCTTGTTATCGCCTTCGACGTTCGCCTGCACCGCGGCCTTATAGGAATGCGCACGATTCATGAGACCCTTTGCCGTCATGCTCGTCAGAATCCAGGTCAACTCCGGTATCTCGGGGATGTCGGACTGTCGATAAAACACGGAGTTTTCAGTATCCAATCCGAGCGCCATCCAGGCCGCTGCAATCTCCAGCGTAGACTGACTGATATTGTCGGGATCTCCACTCTTTGCCAGCGCGTGAAAATCGGCGAGGAAATAGTAGTTCTTCTTTTCCGCGTCCTTACTGGCAGCGATGCTCGGGCGAATTGCGCCGACGTAATTACCAATATGCGGCGTTCCGGTCGTCGTAATGCCAGTCAAATATATCTCTTGCGTCATTCTTTAGTATCCCGCTGCCTGCCCGTCTTTTCGCACTTCGCTGGCGCCATAGTACACGCCCTGATCCTTGTCCCACAGGATGGCCTGATAGCCGCCAAAACTGCCGTCGCTGTCACCTAATGTATGACCCATCGTTTCCAGTGCTTTTCGTGTTGCAGCACTAAACGTCGTCTCAAGATGCAATACGCCGCCGTCCGTCATTGTTGATCCGGTCGGTTCCGACGAACCCGTGTGGTTGATACGTGCTGCATCGCCGGCTTCCTGCAGATTCATCCCGAAGTCGATCATGTTGATGATGATCTGAGCATGCCCTTGCGGTTGCATCGCGCCACCCATCAAGCCAAAACTGATCAGCGGTTCTCCATCTTTCATGACAAACGCGGGGATAATGGTGTGAAAGGGTCTCTTGCCGCCCTCCACAACGTTCGCGTGATTGGCATCCAACGCAAACAGTTCCGCGCGATCCTGCAAAACGAAACCCAGGTCACCCGGCGTCATGCCCGAGCCCATGCCGCGATAGTTGCTCTGAATTAACGACACCATGTTGCCATCCGAATCCGCGACAGTGAGGTATATTGTGTCGCCCTCTTCGAGTTTTGCGTCACCCGCCGGCAATTGCATCGACGCCTTATTTGTATCAATGAGCTCTCGTCGTTCATTCGCGTACTTTTTGGAAATCAAAACTTCTACTGGCACATCAACGAAATCCATGTCCGCGTAGAATTTCGCGCGATCCTCGAACGCGAGCTTTTTTGCTTCGACGAATGTGTGGATGTAATCCGCACTCCCGAACCCCATATCCTCAATATCGAAGCCCTCGAGAATATTCAGTATCTGCAACGCGGCAATTCCCTGACCATTCGGCGGTAGTTCGTATACATCCCACCCTCGATAGTTTGTGGATACGGGCGTCACCCACTCCGATTCATGCGCGGCGAGATCGTCGTAATTCAACAAGCCACCCTGCTCGGCCATGTACGCATCGATGCGGCGTGCAATGTCGCCTTTATAAAATTCGTCGCGACCATTTTCTCCAATCGCCTCCAAGGTGTCCGCCAGTCGAGGGTTCCTGAACATCTCACCTTTCCTGGGAACATCACCATCCGGCATATACGTTTCGGCGAAACCGGGGTAGTGGGCGATGCGCGCCTTATTCGATTTGAAATAGTGTGCGATGACTTCCGAGACCGGGAATCCCTCTCGCGCATAAGCAATAGTCGGCGCGAGCACCTTCGGCATTGGCAGACGGCCATAGCGGTTGTGCAGTTCAAACCAGCCATCGACAGCGCCGGGTACACTGACCGGCAGCGGACCAAACGGCGGAATTTTGTCGATGCCGTTTTTCTGAAAATACTCCAGCGTCATCGCTTTTGGCGCGCGACCGGACGCATTCAGACCGACCAGCTCCTTTTTCTCGGCATCCCATACGATCGCAAACAGATCGCCACCAATACCGTTACCGGTCGGTTCCATGAGACCCAGTGCAGCGTTAGCGGCTATGGCTGCATCAACAGCGCTGCCGCCAGCCTTCAGAATATCCAGCGCGATCTGCGTTGCCAGCGGCTGGCTGGTTGCGGCCATCCCATGCGGAGCAATGATCTCGGAGCGAGAGGCATGCGCTCTACCCGTAACCCGATCGTAGCCGGGGTCAGCGACGGCCATTGCCGCGACTCCGAAACTGACTAATGCGATGCTTGATGTCCATTTGGTCCGCTTCATCCTCTTCTCCACTGCGGGGCGGGCGCTAATGATGGCACTCGCCGCCGGTGGCGGCAACAAGGTATGATTTATCCATGAACAGTAGCTACTCTGACAGGAACCTAGCGCTCGGCGCACTCTACGCTGAACATATCGAAATCGTCGCAGCGCGCCATGATCACGCGTTGGAACAGGCGGGTGCGAGCCACGCGGTCATCTACTCCGGAAATCCGAAGGTCGCGTTTCTCGATGACTATCAAATGCCATTCAAGCCGAACCCGCATTTCGTCAATTGGGCACCGCTCACTGAATTGCCGTTCTCATACATCGTCTATACGCCTGGGGAGACACCACTACTCATTTTTTACCAACCCCGGGATTACTGGCACGTTGTGCCGGGCTCTCCCAGTGGATATTGGACAGGCGAATTCGATGTTCGCATCGTGCACACGATCGAGGACGTTGCGGAGCATCTGCCTGCAGATCGTGAGAAATGTATTGTTATTGGAGAGATTGATGATGATGCGCTGACGTTTGGCATCGAACGCGTCAACCCCACGACGGCGATTAACATCCTGCATTACGGTCGCGGCGTAAAAACGCAGTACGAACTCGCGACCATGCGTCTCGCCTCGCAGCGAGGTGTTGCAGGACACGCCGCCGCCGAGACGGCTTTTCGCAATGGAGAATCGGAATTCGACATTCATCGCGCGTATTGCAAAGCAGTCAGCCATACGGATCCGGAACTACCGTATGGAAATATCGTCGCGCTGAACGAGCACGGCGCTGTATTGCACTACACCGATTTCGACCGCAAAGCACCCACGGAATCCGGGTCTTTTCTCATCGATGCCGGTGCACAGGTACACGGCTATGCGTCCGATATCACTCGAACTTACTCCTCCGGTGACCAGCAATTTCAAGATCTCATTGACCGTATGGAAATCATGGAACAAGACATAGTCAGCCAGGTTCGCGCCGGAGTTGATTACCGCGAATTGCATATCGCAACGCACAAAATGCTGGCGGGAGTTTTGGTGGACGCAGATCTGGCGAAAGGGGACCCCGACACCCTGCTTGAAACCGGCGTAACGTCAGCGTTCTTCCCACACGGTCTGGGACATTTGCTTGGCATCCAGGTTCACGACGTCGGCGGCTTCATGGAAAATGAGTCCGGCAACACTATCGATCCTCCTAGCGGCCATCCTTTTCTAAGGTTGACTCGCGTGCTCGAGGAAAACATGGTGCTAACAATCGAACCTGGCCTCTACGCTATCGATATCTTGCTCGAAAACCTGCGCGGTACACCCGCTGAAAATCACGTGATCTGGAATACCGTTGACTGGCTGCGCCCGTTCGGTGGCATTCGCATCGAGGACAACGTGCGCGTGCAGGTTAACGATCGGGAGAATCTAACTCGCGACGCTTTTGCTCAGCTTTGAGCTTCGCTTTCACCCGGGCGCCTTTGCGTTCAAGCATCGGTCGAACCCATCCACTGAGTCCCGGTAACAGAGACATGATCGTTGTCAGGAAACCGCTCAGCTTCGGCATCGAAAGCTCGCGTACATTGTTACCGCACAAGTCCAGAATGGCCTGAGCAACTTCCTTGGCTGTACTGATCGGCTGCGAGAAAGTGAGGTCAGACGTCGCATCAATATCCGCCATGATGAAACCGGTATCGATGGGTCCCGGAGACACGACAGCGAACTTGATGTTGCTATCGGCCAATTCCATGCCCAGCGCACGGGTAAATGATCGCAACCCGGCCTTGCTGGCAGCGTATGTAGCACTCCCAGGAATAGGCGCACGACCCGCCAATGACCCGACATTGATAATCGCTCCGCCCCCGGACTCCTCCAAATAAGGTAAAGCCAGTCGAATCAGAATGATGGGAGCCTTGAGATTAACGTCGATCATCTTGCCGAGATCATCGGCGTCGACGTCTTTGACGTTACCCCGACTGTGATAGCCAGCATTGTTCACCAGAACATCGATACGCCCGAATTCAAAGGTCGTTTTCTTAAAGAGGTCATCACAGGCGGCGGCGTCAGATACGTCCATCGCAAAGACTTCAACGCGCGTCTTGGAACGAAGCTCTTCGGCGATGGTATCGAGGTTTTTCTTATTCCGAGCGACCAACATGAGATTGGCGCCGGCCTCAGCAAACATACGTGCGGTAGCGGCGCCTACGCCCTCGGATCCGCCTGTGATGATCACAGTTTTATCATTGAATATCATGCGGAGATGATAGCACTGAAGGAGCGCGCCCAGCGCGCACCATCAAAAACTGAAGTAGCTTTTGATCTTCTTCCAGAGACTGGGTTCCCAGCCGTAGACATCCAATTGATCAGGATCGAGCACGGCGACGGGCATCGTCGTGTCGGGGTGAATAGCCTCATTCGCAGCCACATCTTCCGGGCGTAGCTCGAGATTGCCGCGCTTGGCTTCCGCGGACTCGGTCAGCCCATCGACCGCGAGACTCAGGTACGGCAGAACTTCGTCGTCAACGATATCGTCAAAGAAAACAGCGTCCGGATCGAACGTTTCCTTGCTTAATATGACGCAGTCGTCGAAGGCTTTATCGTTGCTGATGAGTCTGACTCTTGTGGTGGCTATGTCGATAATTTTAGAAGTATTCGCGGAGAATCACTGTGAGACGACTCACAATTGCGGAGTTAAATATTTTCTTGTATTTTCAATAGGTTGCAGACGTCTCGGCCATCCAGACACAAAAAAACCGGGCTATGCCCGGTTTTTTTAGCAAGGATGGTGCCTCGCGACTAATCTTCAGCAACGACCTCAGGAACCTGATCCGTCAACATGACGATCGCCATCGGCGCATTATCACCGGGTCGAGGTCCCGTCTTCAGGATACGCAGGTAACCACCGGGACGTTCTTTGCAACGCGGGCCGATCTCTGTGAACAGTTTGCCGACAACTTCCTTATCGCGCAGTCGATCAAAAGCGAGACGACGGTTCGCGACGCTGTCTTCTTTGGCGAGCGTGATTAGAGGCTCTACAACACGACGAAGCTCTTTGGCTTTCGGTAATGTCGTTCGGATCGTTTCGTGCTTAATCATCGAGGCGGCCATGTTGCGGAACATTGCCTTTCGATGCGAGCTGTTGCGACCCAATTTACGGCCGGATTTTCTATGGCGCATTTCTATCTATCCTAAGAATTCTTTAAATTACATTACGAGCTCGTGCTCAGGACGCAAGGACGAAGGCGGCCAGTTATCCAGGTGCATACCCAGACCTAAACCGTGGCCTTCCAGAACTTCCTTGATCTCTGTCAGAGATTTCTTGCCGAGATTCGGCGTACGAAGAAGTTCCACTTCCGTGCGTTGCACGAGGTCACCGATGTACATAATGTTCTCCGCCTTGAGGCAGTTCGCAGAACGTACAGTCAGTTCAAGTTCATCAACCGGACGCAACAGAATCGGATCGACCTGATTCTCAGCTTGCGCGTCAAAGCCTTCTTCCTGACCCTGCAGGTCAACGAAGACTGACAATTGATCTTTGAGGATGCTGCCCGCGCGGCGGATAGCTTCTTCCGGATCAATTGTGCCGTTCGTCTCGATATCGATGAGTAGCTTATCGAGGTCGGTACGTTGTTCTACACGAGCCGATTCGACATTGTAGGTTACACGAACGATCGGGCTGAACGATGCATCGAGTTGCAGACGACCGATTGGGCCACCCTGCTCTTCGAATGACGGACGCTGTGTCGCAGGACGATAACCGCGACCGCGCTCGACTTTTAAGATCATGTTCAGTTCGCCGGCTTTCGTCAGGTTAGCGATAACCAACTCCGGGTTGGTGATTTCAACATCATGATCGAGCTGAATATCGCCTGCTGTAACTGGACCCGGGCCCTTCTTCGAAATACGCAGCTCTGCCGTGTCACGTGTATTCATCGTGACTGCAACTTGCTTCAAGTTCAAAAGAATGTCGACGACATCTTCCTGCACGCCTTCTATGCTGGTGTACTCGTGAAGTACGCCTTCAATTTCAGCTTCCGTGATCGCAGCACCAGGCATTGACGACAGCAAAATGCGACGCAACGCATTGCCGAGCGTATGACCGAATCCGCGTTCGAACGGTTCGATGGTGACTTTGGCTTGCAGATCGTTGACCGGCGTTACTTTTACAACGCGCGGCTTCAAAAAATCGTGTACTGATTCCTGCATGGGAATTAACCCTCCTGACTACTTCGAGTACAGCTCGACGACAAGGTTTTCGTTGATATCCGGAAGGATGTCTTCCCGATCCGGTAGCGACTTCAAATTACCTGCCATCTTCTTCGTGTCGACATCTACCCATTCCGGCAGGCCGACTTGTCCCGCAATTTCCATTGCGCTCTGGATACGCAGTTGCTTCTTCGCTTTTTCGCGAATATTGACAGCGTCACCGGCTTTGAGCTGAGCAGATGGAATATTAACGATCTTGCCGTTAACTTCGATGCTCTTGTGGCTCACCAGTTGACGTGCCTCGGCGCGAGTTGACGCGAAGCCCATGCGATAAACAACATTATCCAAGCGTCCTTCCAAAAGACGCAGCAGATTTTCACCTGTTGAGCCTTTCAATTGAGCGGCACGCTTGTAGTAGTTACGGAACTGTCGTTCGAGAACACCGTACATCCGACGCAGTTTCTGCTTCTCTCGAAGTTGAATGCCGTACTCCGACAAGCGTGGGCGACGTTGAGCCGCACCGCCGGGGGGAACATCCAGCTTGCACTTCGATTCAAGCGGCCTTATGCCACTTTTAAGAAACAGATCCGTGCCTTCTCGGCGGGACAGTTTACATTTTGGTCCTAAATATCTTGCCATTGTTCAGCCTCTACACGCGGCGCTTTTTAGGCGGACGACAGCCATTGTGAGGAATCGGAGTGACATCCTCAATATTTTGAATACGGAATCCCAAAGCATTCAGAGCGCGTACTGCAGACTCACGGCCTGGGCCGGGTCCACGAACACGCACGTCAACATTCTTTACGCCAAACTCGAGAGCCGCACGGCCCGCTTTGTCGGACGCAACCTGAGCTGCGAATGGGGTTGATTTACGAGATCCACGAAAACCACATCCGCCAGCTGTTGCCCATGAAAGCGCATTGCCCTGACGATCGGTAATCGTGATGATCGTATTGTTGAAGGAAGCATGTATGTGCGCAATTGCGTCAACAACGTGCTTTTTAACCTTCTTCTTCTTAACTTCAGCCATTTAAGACCTACCTCTTAATCGGACGACGCGGGCCCTTACGGGTGCGCGCGTTCGTACGAGTGCGTTGGCCGCGAAGCGGCAAACCACGTCTATGACGAATACCTCGGTACGAACCGAGGTCCATCAAACGTTTGATGTTCATTGAAGTTTCACGACGCAGATCGCCTTCAACCGTGAAGATCGCAACTGCTGTACGCAGCTTCGCAACTTCCGGCTCAGCCAGATCCTTTACCTTCGTGTCCGGAGCAACGCCGGCCGCTTCGCAAATCTGCTTCGCGCGCGTATCTCCAATACCGAAGATAGACGTCAATGCAATCACGACGTGCTTCGCCAACGGAATGTTTATGCCTGATATACGTGCCACTTACGTGTTCCTTATCAATAGCCCCAGGACTAGCCCTGGCGCTGCTTATGCCGTGCGTCTGTGCATATCACTCGCACAACTCGATTGCGTCGAACGATTTTGCAATTTCTGCAGATCTTTTTAACTGATGCTCTTACTTTCATGAGCTGTCTCCAAAACACTGACGAATCAGCGCGTCTGTGCACCTTTGTTTTTTCCACCCTTGCCGTAATCGCGCAGGTTGGCTTTCTGCATCATGCCTTCGTACTGGTGACTCATTGCATGTGCTTGCATTTGTGACATGAAGTCCATCGTGACAACGACCAGAATCAGCAGCGATGTGCCACCGAAGCTGAACGGCATACTCGGGTAGAACATGCGAACAAACTCAGGGAGCAGACATACACCAGCGATGTACAGTGCGCCCCAGAACGTCAGTCGAGTCAGAACTCGGTCAATGTATTCCGCTGTGTGCGCGCCCGGCCGGATACCCGGTAGGAACGCGCCACCCTTCTTCAGCTGATCAGCCGTCTCTTTCGAGTTGTACTGCAACGCTGTGTAGAAGAAGCAGAAGAAAATAATCAGTCCGCCGTACATCAATACGTAAATAGGTTGACCGGGACCAAGATTGGCTCCAATCGTCTGCAGCGCGCGTTGTACGACAGTCGGGTCAGGCGACTGGCCGAAAAACTGCGCGATCGTCGCCGGGAACATCAGGATGCTTGAGGCGAAAATCGGCGGGATAACACCAGCCATGTTGATCTTGAAGGGCAGATGCGTGCTCTGTGCCTGCATCATCTTTCGGCCCTGCTGTCGTCTGGCGTAATTCACGGTTATGCGACGCTGCGCACGCTCCATGTACACGACGAAAACGATCGCTGCGATGCCGCCCAGCAACATCATGATTGCCGTGATGGACGACATTTCGCCGCTTCGAACCAGCGCAGCCGTACCGGCAATAGCGCCAGGCAGCCCGGCCACAATACCGGCCAGAATAATCATCGAGATACCGTTACCGATACCACGTTCGGTAATTTGCTCACCCAACCACATCAGAAAAACCGTGCCGGTTACTAAGGTAATACAGGCAGTAATCAAGAACGCCGGTCCGGAATGCACAACCAATCCGGGCTGACCCTGCAACCACGATGCCGCTGCAACTGACTGGAAACTCGCAAGTGCGACCGTGCCATAGCGCGTGTACTTCACGATCTGGCGCCGGCCTGATTCACCCTCTTTACGAAGCGCCTCAAGACTCGGAACGATTCGACTGGCCATCTGCATAATGATCGATGACGAAATATACGGAACGATCCCGAGCGCGAAGATACCAAAGCGTGACAGCGCACCACCGGAGAACAGGTTGAACGTCGCCAGCAAGCCACCGGATTGTTGGTTGAAGAAATCCTTCAACGCGACCGGATCAACGCCTGGTACCGGAATATAGGTACCCACGCGATAGACGATCAGCGCGCCAATGAGAAACATGAAACGAATCTTTAATTCGCCCATTTTGCTCGCTTGCTTCGCTATCTCAGCCGGATTTTGTTGAGGCTTCTTTGCCATAATTCATTCGCGCGTAGAACGCGCTCCTACTAATCTTCTATTGAACCGCCAGCTTTCTCGATCTCTTCACGGGCACCCTTGGTGACCTTGAGACCTTTCAGCTTGACTGCTTTTGTTACTTCGCCGGACTTGATGACCTTAACTTTGGTCACAAATGCCGGAACGAGATTCATTGCCTTCAGCACATCCATATCGATCACGTCCGCTGTCGGAAGATCGAGTTCGTGCAGTCGTAGCTCAGCCGTAAGGCGAGCCATGCGTGACCGGAAGCCCACTTTCGGCAGTCGACGTTGCAAAGGCATCTGTCCGCCCTCGAATCCGACTTTGTGGTAACCACCGGAACGGGCCTTCTGGCCCTTGACGCCACGACCACTGGTCTTACCCTGGCCAGCAGAGTGACCACGGCCCTTACGCTTGCCTACTTTTTTCGCACCGCTACCCGGTGACAGTTCGTTCAGACGCATGTCAGGCTTCCTCTACCGATACCATGTAAGAAATGCGATTTATCATGCCGCGATTCTCCGGAGTATCGCCAACCGTTACTGTTTGGCGGATCTTGCGCAAACCCAAGCCAGCGATGCACGCCCTGTGGCTTTTCAGCCGACCGTACTTGCTCTTGAGCAGCGTGACTTTTAATTCTTTGGTCTTCGCCATTATCTTGTCTCTATTGTATATTTCGCGGCTACGAGCCGCTCCTACAAAGGTTCTGGCCCTTTACGCCAGAATCTCTTTAACTTTCTTGCCGCGCTTCGCTGCGATGGACTGTGGTGAATGTATCTCCGACAGACCTTTGATTGTTGCGCGAACAACGTTGATCGGGTTGCGCGAGCCGTAGCTCTTCGCCAGAACGTTACGTACGCCCGCGGCTTCGAAGACAGCGCGCATCGCGCCACCAGCAATTACGCCGGTACCTTCAGACGCAGGCTGCATGTAGACCAAAGTCGCGCCATGACGGCCCTTTTTGGCGTACTGCAACGTGTCATTATTCAAATTGAGGCTGATCATATTCTTGCGAGCAGATTGCATAGCCTTTTGAATCGCGATTGGCACTTCACGTGCCTTGCCATAGCCGAATCCAACCTGGCCAGCGCCATCACCAACGACGGTGAGAGCTGTAAAACCAAATTGACGACCGCCCTTAACTACTTTGGCAACGCGGTTAACGGTAACCAGTTTTTCAATAAGGTCATCGTTCGATTGATTGTTGTCGTTTCTAGCCATTATTAATCCTGTTAGAACTTCAGTCCGGCTTCACGAGCCGCATCGGCCAGCGCTTTTACACGGCCGTGGTAACGAAAACCGGAACGATCGAACGCAACGGTGTCAACGCCAGCTGCTTTTGCTTTCTCAGCAATGCGGGCACCAACAATTGCTGCTGCTTCGACGTTGCCGCCATTCTTGATTCCTTTGCGAACTTCGGCTTCGAGCGTAGACGCCGATGCCAAAATCTTGTTGTCACCAGGCCCGATGACCTGCGCGTAAATATGCTGCGGCGTTCGGTGCACGCTCAGACGCACAGCCTCTAGCTCACGAATCTTCGAGCGCCCCCTGCGGGCACGACGTATACGATTTTCTTTCTTACTCAGCTTCATGGTGTGACCTTAATTATTTCTTCTTCGCTTCTTTGAGAACAACACGCTCACCGGCGTATCGAACACCCTTGCCCTTATACGGCTCAGGCGGACGGAAGCGGCGAATATCAGCGGCAACCTGACCTACTTTCTGTTTGTCGTTGCCACGAATGATGACTTCGGTTTGGCTCGGCGTCTCGATATCAATCCCTTCGGGAGCCGCATAAACAACCGGATGCGAGAAACCGAGCGAGAGGTTCAGGTTCTTGCCCTGTGCCTGCGCGCGATAACCAACTCCAACCAGCTCGAGCTTTCGCTCAAATCCTTCAGTTACGCCCTGCGCCATATTGGCCAGCAAAGAACGCATTGTGCCCGTAACAGCCATTGCGAAACGCGAACCGGAACGCGGTGCTAGTGTAAGCACGCCTTCGTCCTGAGTCACTTCAACTTCGGAGTTCAGCTCCATCGACAATTCGCCTTTGCCACCTTTAAGGGTGACGACGTTGCCGTCTTGCTTGAACTCAACGCCTTTTGGCAGTTCAACCGGTGATTTTGCAATTCTTGACATAGTCCTGTCTCTTCTTAATGGGGTTCTGCGTTAGGAAACGACGCAAAGAACCTCACCACCAATACCTTTTTCACGAGCCTGGCGATCACTCATAACGCCAGCTGACGTTGAGACAATTGCCACACCAAGGCCACCGAGTACTTTCGGCAGCTCATCTTTGCCGCGGTAAATTCTAAGACCCGGCTTACTTGTCCGCTGGATCGTTTCAATTACCGGAACACCTTCGAAATACTTCAACTCAACGGTGAGTTGCTTTTCAGCGCCTTCACCTTCGGTCGCAAAACTCAGAATGTAGCCTTCGTCCTGTAATACTTTTGCCACAGCTTCTTTTGCAGTCGAGGCCGGCATAGACACACTCACTTTCCGTGCGCCTTGTCCGTTACGAATGCGGGTCAGCATGTCTGCAATCGGGTCACTCATACTCATGTTCTGTCTCCGCCTACCAGCTGGCTTTTGTCAGGCCGGGGATTTCGCCATTCATGGCGGCCTCACGCAGCTTGTTGCGGCCAAGGCCGAACTTTCGATAAACACCGTGTGGGCGACCCGTAATCGCACAACGGTTTCGTTGTCGCGTGGGGCTGCCATCACGTGGCAAATCATTCAGCTTCGCTTGTGCAACAGCACGCTCATCATCTGAGCTATGAAAATTGCGAACGATCGCTTTCAGTGCCTTGCGCTTTTCAGCTTGCCGAGCTACGAGCTTGGTTCGCTTTGCTTCGCGCATGATCATTGATTTCTTGGCCATGTTTATTAGATCTCGTTGTCTATTCTGATAAATCTATGTAGGGACGAAACTACGTGCCTACTGTTTCTTAAACGGGAAGTTGAACGCTTCGAGAAGCGCCTTGCCTTCCTCGGGGTTGCGCGCCGTCGTGGTAATGATGATGTCCATTCCACGCAGTGCATCAATTTCGTCGTAGTTAATTTCCGGGAAAATAATCTGTTCCTGGACGCCCATGCTGTAATTGCCCTGGCGATCGAACGACTTCGGGTTCAAACCACGGAAATCACGGATACGAGGAATCGCAATGTTCACGAGACGATCGAGAAACTCGTACATACGTTCGCGACGCAAGGTCACCTTGCAGCCGATCGGCATGCCGTCGCGAATCTTGAATCCAGCAACAGACTTGCGAGCAATCGTCGTCACCGGCCGTTGACCTGCAATCTTCTGCATGTCTTCGCGAGCCTTTTCCATGATCTTCTTGTCAGCTACCGCTTCACCGACACCCATGTTGATGGTGATCTTGGTGATCTTCGGTACTCCATCGGATTTTTCAGGCCAAGCTTCTTCTGGATCTCGCCAGCAAGCTCATTCTGATATTTTTCGTGTAATCGTGCCATCGTATTATCTCTTAAATATCGACTACGTCGCCGCTCTTGAAGACGCGAACTTTCTTGCCATCTTCAACGCGGAAACCAACTCGCTCACCCTTCTTGGCTTTCGGGTTGAAAACGAGCACGTTCGAAATATCCAGCGGCATCGCATGGTCTTTAATACCACCAGCTTCGCCAATATTCGGGTTCGGCTTAACATGCTTCTTCGCGAGGTTTACTCCCTCAACGAGCACGCGTTCATCAGTAAAGACCTCAAGCACAGTGCCGCGACGGCCCTTGTCCTTTCCGGCTGTTACGATAACTTCGTCACCTTTTCTAATCTTATTCATATCGTCCATTCGCGCGTATGACGCGCTCCTACATTGTCCAATTCGCGCGTAAGACGCGCTCCTACAGCACCTCAGGTGCGAGGGAGATGATCTTCATGAACTGGTTGGTACGCAGCTCGCGTGTGACCGGTCCAAAAATACGTGTGCCAATTGGCTCAAGACGTGCGTTCAGCAAAACTGCTGCATTACCGTCAAAGCGAATCAAGCTACCGTCTGCCCGACGCACGCCCTTACGCGTACGAACGACAACGGCGTTGTAAACCTCGCCTTTCTTGACCTTGCCACGCGGGATAGCGTCTTTAACGCTTACCTTTATGACATCGCCTACACCGGCGTACCGACGCTTCGAGCCGCCGAGTACTTTGATGCACTGCACGCGACGGGCACCTGAGTTATCTGCCGCATCCAGAACTGTCTGCATCTGAATCATGACTGCATCCTAAGTGTGATTACTTGCCCGCCGAACGTTCAACGACGTTTACGACTGACCAGGATTTATTTTTCGAAATTGGACGACATTCAGAAATCTGAACCGTGTCGCCCGCCTTACACTCGTTTGCCGCATCGTGCGCCATCACCTTGGACGTACGGCGGATGTACTTGCCGTAAACCGGGTGTTTGATCAGACGTTCGATCGCAACAGATACGGTCTTGTCCATCTTGTTGCTTACGACACGACCTGTGATCGTGCGCTGTGTTTTCTTTTCTTCACTCATTTGTCTTCACCCGCTGCACGCGAAAGTTCACTAAGAACTGTCTTTACGCGCGCGATATTTTTTCTGACGAGACTGTGCTGATGAACCTGTGCCAACTCGCCTGTCGCCTGTTGCATACGCAAATTGAACTGCTCGCGTCGCAAAGCAACGAGTTCGTCGTTGAGTTCATCCGCCGATTTACTGCGAAGATCAGCTGCATTCATCACATCACCTGCCGTCTAACAAATGCGGTACTGAACGGCAGCTTCGCAGCGGCCAGTCGGAACGCCTCACGAGCGATCTCTTCAGTAACACCTTCCATCTCATAAAGGACGCGGCCCGGCTGAATCTGGCATACCCAGTACTCAACGTTGCCCTTGCCCTTACCCTGTCGCACTTCAAGCGGCTTCTTGGAGATCGGCTTGTCGGGGAAAACCCGAATCCAGATCTTTCCGCCACGCTTGATGTGACGCGTCATTGCACGACGAGCTGCCTCAATCTGACGAGCCGTCAGACGACCACGGTCGGTCGCTTTGAGTCCGAACTCACCGAACGAAACATTGCTTCCGCGCAGAGCGAGGCCGCGGTTGCGTCCCTTAAACTGCTTGCGAAATTTTGTCCGTTTTGGCTGTAACATTTTTGTATTTCCGTTCTTTTTTAGAGGCCGTTCCTAAGAACGAGCGCCTGCTTTAGCTTCTGCCGGCTCTGCCGGAATCACTTCGGGCTTATCAAAAACTTCGCCCTTGAAAATCCACACCTTCACACCGATCGTACCGTAGGTCGTATTCGCCGTGGCAGTGCCGTAGTCAATGTCCGCGCGCAGTGTGTGCAACGGAACACGTCCTTCGCGATACCATTCTGATCGAGCAATCTCAGCCCCGTTCAAACGACCGCCGACCTTAACCTTGATGCCTTCAGCACCAACACGCATCGTGTTGGTAACAGCCCGCTTCATCGCACGACGGAACATCACACGACGCTCCAACTGCTGCGCGATACCTTCGGCAACCAACGTTGCGTCCATCTCAGGCTTGCGAACTTCATTAATGTTGATACGAACTTCCTGAATTCTCATACCGGTCATCGCAGCGACTTCAGAGCGAAGCTTTTCGATATCTTCGCCTTTCTTGCCGATCACGATTCCCGGCCGCGCCGTATGAATCGTGATATTGCATTTCTTTGCTGGACGCTCAATCGCAATGCGACTGACAGAGGCATCTTTCAATTTCTTCTTAATGAAGACGCGAATCTGATGGTCCGCACGGATGTACTCCGGGAACAACTTGGAATCGGCATACCATTTCGATGCCCAATCCTTGACGATACCGAGGCGTATTCCTGTTGGGTGTACTTTCTGGCCCATATTACTTCTCATCTCCGACGCGGATCGTGATGTGACTGTTCCGCTTGATAATCCGTGCGCCACGACCTTTTGCACGAGCGCGAAAACGTTTGAACGTTGGCGCTTCGTTAACTTCAATAGTCGCGACTTTCAATTCGTCGATGTCCGCACCGTGGTTGTGCTCTGCGTTGGCGACTGCCGATTCCAGAACCTTTTTCACGATACGAGCACTTTTCTTCGGTGAGAAAGTCAAAGCACGCAGCGCATCGTCAACAGTCTTGCCACGGATGACATCAGCCACCAGGCGGCATTTCTGCGGCGAAACGCGTGCATATCTAAGTGTTGCTGCAACTTGCATTAACCGGCTCCCTACTTCGTTTTCCGATCACCGGAGTGACCGCGGAACGTACGAGTCATCGCAAACTCACCGAGTTTGTGACCAACCATGTTTTCTGAAATCAGAACTGGAATGTGCTGACGGCCGTTATGTACGGCGATTGTCAGTCCAACCATGTCCGGCAATACCATTGATCGACGCGACCATGTCTTGATCGGGCGGCGATCATTCGCCTTTGCTGCTACGCCTACTTTCTTCGCCAGATGGTTATCGACGAAAGGGCCTTTTCTTACGCTACGCGGCATTATCGAAATCCTTTACTTACGCTTCTTGTTACGTCGGCGAACAATCATGCCGTCCGTACGCTTGTTTGAACGCGTCTTCGCGCCCTTCGTCGGCGTGCCCCATGGGCTAACCGGATGGCGACCACCTGAGGTGCGGCCTTCACCACCACCGTGCGGGTGATCAACCGGGTTCATGGCAACACCACGGACCGTCGGACGTACACCCCTCCAACGCGTTGCACCGGCTTTACCGAGCTTGCGGAGGTTGTGTTCGCCATGACCAACTTCGCCAATCGTTGCGCGGCAGTCGATATGAATCTTGCGTGTTTCGCCCGAACGTAAACGAACCGTTGCGTACGCGCCATCACGAGCGGCCAACTGTGCAGAGCCACCCGCTGAACGAATGAGCTGCCCACCCTTACCGGGCTTCAACTCAATGTTGTGAATCGTCGTACCAACGGGAATCGCACGAATTGGCAGAGCATTGCCCGGCTTAATAGGTGCATCTTCACCGCTGATAATCGGTGTACCGGCCCGAACACCCTTAGGTGCCAGGATGTAACAGCGCTCACCGTCCGTGTACTTGATCAACGCAATATGCGCGCTGCGATTCGGATCGTACTCGAGACGCTCTACAACACCCGGAATACCGTCCTTAGTGCGCTTGAAGTCAACAAGGCGGTAGTGCTGCTTGTGACCACCACCCTGATGGCGAACCGTAATACGACCGTTATTGTTACGGCCGCCTTTGCCTGACTTCTTCTCGAGAAGCGGCGCATGTGGCTTGCCTTTATGCAGCTCCGGCGTCTTGACTGCGACGACGTGACGGCGCCCAGCAGATGTCGGTTTGGCTTTATGCAGTGACATTACAGTTTCCCTATTCCGTGCCGAACAGCTCTTCGATGGACGTGCCATCAGGGAGCTTCACGTATGCTTTTTTCCAGTTCGGACGGCGACCCTTAGTCTGCTGAAAACGCTTGGTTTTGCCTTTTACGTTTACAACCTGGACCGAATCGACCTTGACCTCAAAGAGCAGCTCAACCGCTTGTGCCACTTCTTTCTTGGTCGCGTCAGTGCGAACCTTCAAAACAACCTGGTTATGCTCAGCGGCCACGTGTGCCTTCTCGGACAGATGTGGGCCTTGAATAACCGTCAATAATCTTTCCTGATGCAGAGCTCGACTCATGACAGGCGCTCCTCAATCAGCTTCAGCGCTGGCACAGTAACCAACACTTTTTCGAAGCGAATCAAAACAACCGGATCCATCGAAGCGACATCGCAAATGCCAACATCCGGCAAGTTGCGTGCGGCGAGGAACAGCTTTTCGTCAAACGCCTCGTTGAGGATCAGCACATTGCTGAGATCGTATTCTTTTAGCTTGGTAGCCAGCAGTTTCGTTTTCGGCGCCTCAAGCGTGAGCTCGCTGACGATCACCAGACGATCCTGACGAATCAGCTCAGACATAACCGAACGCAAAGCCGCGCGGTACATCTTCTTGTTGACCTTTTGCGCGTGATCGCGAGGCTTTGCAGCAAATGTGCGTCCACCACCGACCCAGATCGGGCTGCGTGATGTACCGGCGCGCGCTCGGCCTGTGCCCTTTTGCGCCCAAGGCTTTGCGCCACCGCCGCGCACTGCAGCGCGATTCTTCTGTGCTTTCGTTCCAGCACGGCTGCCAGCGAGGTATGCAGTAACAACCTGGTGTACGAGAGCTTCGTTAAAGTCCACGCCGAATGCTTCATCACGAAGCTCAACGGACCCTTTGTCTTGAAGTTTAACTTTCACTGGTCAGCCCTCTACTTCTTGTTCTTTTGCTTGATGGCCGGTCGAACAACGACCTGCCCACCCGCATGACCCGGGACAGCACCCTTGATCAGGAGCAGGTTGCGCTCTGCATCGACGCGCACAACAACGAGGTTTTGCACGGTGCGGCGAACGTTACCCATGTGGCCAGCCATCTTCTTGCCTTTGAAGACACGACCGGGTGTCTGGTTCTGACCAATAGAGCCGGGAGCACGATGCGCCAGCGAGTTGCCGTGCGTCGCGTCCTGCATGCTGAAATTCCAACGCTTGATAGCGCCGGCGAAGCCCTTACCGATTGACGTACCGATGACATCGACCTTCTGGCCTTCCTCGAAGAGGTCAACCTTGAACTCGTTCCCTTTCTCGAACTCGCCGTCGTCGGCGTCTTCAAGTCGGAACTCCATCATAAGATCGCCGGCTTCTACCTTCGCTGCTGCGAAGTGGCCAGCTGCAGGTTTCCGTACACGAGACGCTCTGCGGCTTCCGGCTGAAACTTGCAGCGCGCGATAGCCATCGATCTCAACGGTTTTAACCTGAGTGATTCGGTTTGGTTGTGCCTCAATCACGGTGACTGGAATCGAAACTCCGTCATCCGTGAAGACACGTGTCATGCCGCATTTGCGGCCAACAAGACCCATTGTCATTTTCAAAACCTCGCACCGACTTCGTTTGGTCAGTGACAATCTTTAAATTCAAAATCTTCACTGTGGCCACTTCGATTGGCAACCACTGTATTTTTCGTTCTTTTCAGACATGCGAAAGGGCCAGCCATCGCTGAGGACGTTGTCCTCTTTGCTCTGGGGCTGACCCAAGCTCCGATACGATCACTCGATCGTGTCGGCAGTTCCGGGATTTGCCGTGTCGCCCTCGATTTCCTGGCGACTCTTTTCGCTATCTCAGTATTGGCCGACTCCCGGTCCGGCCAACTCTAGCGAGCCCGCAATTATACGACTCCCAACCCTTATTACAAGCGGTTTTCAGCCTTTTTCACGGTTTTTTGACTTTGCGTGTGATGCCAATAGAATCAATGACTTAGCTGGCAAACTACACGACTGAGCTGATAAAAACGTTCATCTGACTGTCAGGCACGTCGGCGAGATATGTGTGACAGGAAATAAAGCGCAGCGAAGCGAGCCATTCCTAGTCACATATATGTCGTCGACGGGCCGATCGTTATTAGAAAGCCCGTCTATTTCAGCTTGATTTGGACGTCAACGCCTGCAGGAAGCTCGAGCTTCATGAGGGCGTCAACCGTCTTATCAGTAGGATCGACGATATCCATCAAACGCTTGTGGGTACGAATTTCGTACTGGTCACGGGCATCCTTGTTCACGTGCGGTGAGATCAGGATCGTGAAACGTTCCTTTCTCATCGGCAACGGGATAGGACCCTTAACCGTGGCGCCCGTGCGTTTGGCGGTATCAACGATTTCGCGCGCTGAATTGTCGATCAAACGATGATCGAATGCTTTCAGGCGAATTCTGATGTTTTGATTAGTGCTCATAATTATTCTCTTATGCCGAGGCAGGGCCCCGACGTTTATTCAATGACCTTAGCAACAACACCGGCGCCAACAGTACGTCCGCCTTCGCGAATAGCGAAGCGAAGTCCGTCTTCCATTGCGATCGGTGCAATCAGTTCTACAACCATCTGGACATTATCGCCCGGCATTACCATTTCCGTTCCTTCCGGCAATTCGCAAGCACCCGTTACGTCCGTTGTGCGGAAGTAAAACTGCGGACGATAGCCCTTGAAGAACGGCGTATGACGACCACCTTCGTCTTTGGTCA
>RCNG010000140.1_pt1 | contig 28803 bp, 26 predicted proteins | sample 2041371 | NCBI WGS metagenome assembly RCNG01 (sample SAMN09708227, study PRJNA481090) | Marine sediment metagenome, whole genome shotgun sequencing project. | biome: marine sediment; feature: ocean; material: sediment; isolation source: Sewage treatment plant 1 marine sediment (STP1) ... | reverse complement strand
CAAAACACTCTTTATGATTACCTAATAACAATTCTTGTTTCAAGCTTTTAATATATACTGATACCTTTTACCAATAATTAACAGAAAAGGTACCCTTTTTCTAATGAAAATTCCATTTGCACAAATACATCAAGCCATGATAAAAAGATACAAACCATAAAAATATTATAAAAACAGGGAAATAGAAATATGCTGCGGGAAGGTCTTTAAGGGATATTGACCTTTCAATACAGCAAAGAAAGTAGATGAAAACACGAATTATGTCGTTGGAAATTTAGTTGAGCCAATATTCAGGCCCCCTTCAGAATGGGATGCTTTGTTGATTGGGGTTACAAATGGGTGCACCCATAGGTGTACGTTTTGCTCCATGTATCGAACAAAAAAGTTCTCCGTGCGTAAAGATATTGAAAATATCAAGGCTGATATTCGCACGGCAGGGGAGATGTATGGTAATAAAATTCAAAAAATATTCTTTGAAGACGGCAATGCATTTGTTGTAAAATCCGAAGTCCTCATTGAATTGACCCAATATTGTCATCAAATACATCCGAATTTAAGAAAAGTCAGTTCTTACGCCCATGCCAAAGATATTATCAAAAAATCCGATGATGATTTGAAACGGCTTGCGGATGCTGGTTTCACAATGGTTTACGTGGGAATCGAAAGTGGAGACGACCAAGTCCTCAAAGATTGTAACAAAGGTGTTACACAAGACGAATTTGTGAATGCCGCCAAAAAATGCCATCAGGCAGGAATTGCCTGGTCTGGGATTTTCCTTTTGGGGCTGACTGGAAACAACCCGGAAAAAAGTCACCGGCATGCCATTGAGTCCGCAAAATTGATAAACCGCATGGCACCTTCCATGCCAAGGAAATGGTATATTTCACCGCTCACGCTTGAGGTGACGCCAGGGTCTGAAATATGGGCCCAAAATGAAGCAAACGACTTTCAGCCATGCTCAGGAACTCAAGTCTTAAAAGAATTATATACCTTGATAGAACATACGGCGGATGACCTGCAAGGGTGTATATTTAACACCAATCATGCGTCCAATTACTTGAGCTTAAAGGGGGAATTGGCAGGAGACAAAAAACAATTCCTAAAAATAGTTGAAACAGGTATTAATGACCCGGCAACGCGACGACCAAAATATATACGCGGATTGTAGAAAATAGGATTTCTTGTGGTCGATGTAAAGTACTGCCGTACAGCAGAAAATTCCTCGTCGTTTGCTGCGAGGCTCTTCAACACCCCCAAATGCCCGGCTATCTTATTTCTTGCTTCCGAAAGAGTTTTCCCAGCAGTGGTTCCTTAATGGTAACAGCGCCATAGGGACATATTTCCATACAGCAATAACAGCGGATACAGGTATTGTAATTGAACCGGATGCCCTTGATATGATGATCAATGGCTTTGACCGGACAATACCGCCAGCACTCACCGCACAGTCTGCATTTCTGGTTGTCTGACATCGGCTTCTGAAGAACATATTTGCGCATGAATCCATTCAGAATCCCAGGCCCGATGGCCATCGAACCCATTTCCGGGAAGTTGAAATCATCCAGGAGATTGAATTCTCCATGCACATGGATATTTTCCGGAATTAACTGTAACTGACCGGCCGCTCTGCTTGTGAACAAGTCCTGGGGGTCCAGACCTAAAACATTGCTGATGGCCATATCTGCCGCAATGGCACTTTTACTCCCTGCAAGCAGATTCAGTTCCCTGGGCGTACCGCTTTTCCCCGGCCCCTGTCCTTCGAGAGCCAGGATACCGTCAATAATGGTCATGCTCGGGTTGACGGCTTTGTAAATTTGTACCAGCAGTCTTGCAAACATTTCCCTGTCCGAGCCTGCCCTAAAGTGCCATTCAGATTTTTTGAGACCGATCACACAGCCAAAAATATTCTTCACACCAAGCGTCAGCAGCATCTGCGCATGGGTTTTTAGTTTCGCCAGATTGATCACCACATCCGCTTCAATGGCCTCTTTGGCGATATCGACAACACCAAAGGGCTCTCCGATATCAATTTTAGCAGATTCCCTGAAAGGCCGGAACACGACATCCAGACCCGAAAGCGCCCTGACATACCCCCCTTTGGACAAAATTCTTTCGAATGAACCGATGGGCGGGCTGTCTGAAATGACAGGCTCACATCCCTTATCAATTACAAATTCAGACACATATCGTAAAACATTGGGATGGGTTGTAACACCTTTATCCGGACCTGCCGCCAGCAATAAGTTTGGTTTGATGACGACCTTTGCCCCGGCGGAAATGGCATCGCCCCCCATGGCAGTCATCATATCGAAAACAACCTGCTTCAGGTCGGAATCATCATAACGCGTTTGTCTGAAATATACGTCGACCATGGTTTCCTGAAATTGATTTACAAAGTTTGAGATAGCTTCTAATATTATGCATACGATTCGATATCAAGCGCAATATAATAAGGACCTAGGTTGAACGATTGTCAAGGTTGCCACAGCTACCAGGAAGATGCTGTTCCGCTATAGTGAACTATGCGGTATGGCATCTGACGCCGTAGATGTCATAAAATCGGCATGCTCAACTTTGGAAGGAACCATATGTCCCTGCACACCCCAACCCAAAAGCGGATCAAGCGCCATGTCATCGGCAAGGCACATACCTTTTTCGCTACAACAATACCGGGTTTTGAATCCCTCTGCGCTCAGGAAATTGCTGCACTCCCCGTCGACATAGACAACACGGAAATCATCCCAGGCGGTGTTGTGTTCCGATGCCGGCTGACCGGCTGCTACGCTGCCAACCTCCACCTCAGAATCCCCAACAGGATCCTGATGCGTCTGACCGACTTCAAAGCTACCAACTTCCGGCAACTCGAAAAAAATGTGCTGCAGTTCCCCTGGGAACTCTATCTTCCCCCGTCATCAGAACTTGGTTTCAGTGTGAAAACCAAACACTCCAGACTTTTTCATACAACTGCCATTTCACAACGAATAGAAACCTGCATCCGCCAGCGGATACCCCGCATGCCTTCCGGGAAAACCGCTCTTCCGGAAAAAAAAGGCAGCCAGCACTTATATGTCAGGGCGATCGACGATCATCTCTTCCTTTCCCTGGACAGCAGTGGTGATCTTCTTTTCAAAAGAGGTTTAAAACAGGACGTCGGGAAAGCACCCATTCGGGAAACCCTTGCCGCAGCCATATTGAAACTGGCCGGTTATGATGGTTCAACGCCCCTGCTTGACCCCATGTGCGGTTCCGGAACATTTTCTATAGAAGCGACCATGCTTGCCAGGAACATCCCGCCCGGCTTTTTCCGGGATTTTGCATTCATGCAATGGCCTGCCTTTCGTGAATCTCAGTGGCGCCATCTCAAACAAAAGGCAGCAAATGATATCCGGCGGAAAAATATGCCCTTGATTTTTGCTTCAGACCAGGATGTGAAACGAACCACGGAACTCAAAAAAATTTCCGGCAAACTTGAATTGCTCGATGTGATCCAGGTGAGCCACCATGATTTTTTCGATCTCGCCCCTCAGGAAGTGACTGAAAAACCCGGCATACTGGTTCTCAACCCACCCTTTGGCATTCGGCTGAACCCGGATGACAAACCAAAAGCTTTCTATCATGACATCATAAAAAAACTCAAAAAGGACTTTCTGAACTGGCAAATTGCAATACTTGTCAAGGACCGAGCCATCGTGAAACAGTTTCCGAACAAATTTAAGCAGTATCCGCTTTTTCATGGAGGGATTGACTTGGTGCTTTTAATTGGCGTATTTAAATAGAAGTGGTCTCAAAAATGTCTGTTGGCCCAATCTCGGCGTTGGGCCCCTGTTTCAACTCCTCAAAATACAAAAGTATTCCTGCGGGTTGAAACACTTGCCCGCCTTGACCTTGAGCCAACATCCTATTTTTGAAACCACTTCAACTCAATTATTACCGCAGACCAGCAAACATCAGAGCTGGCTTTTAGGATTGCCAGTAATACATAGATTGCTCAAGACAAAGAATAGAAGGGAGGGAGACATGGATCTGCACAAACCACCCCTGAGGGAACGCTACACTTTCATCGATTTTTTGTATTATACTGGCTATTTCAACACATCGGTCTGCTGGTCATATTCGTTCTTTCTTTGCTTGGATTCATGTCGACGGTGAAAAGAAACGAATGCCGGCGCTGTCTTTACTTTGAAGGCCCCGTCAACAAAGCTCCTGAGGACATGAAATCTCATGACGATACTGCATAAAATCATCCAGTTTATCACCATCGACATCTGGCATATAGAGACAAAAAATGCCTCCTGGGGCAGATCCTTTTTTCTCCGGCAGCTTCGGGTCATCATTCTTGCATTCCGGGGATTCAAAGAGGATAAGCTTCAACTGAGGGCTTCTGCTCTGACCCTCTATTCCTTACTGGCCATCGTCCCCGTACTGGCCATGATATTTGCCATTGCAAAGGGTTTTGGTTTTGACACACACCTGCAGGATCAACTCCTCACACGCTTCCCAGGGCAACAGGAGGTCCTGGTTGCATCCATCGGATTCGCCAAGAATCTGCTGGCGAAAACAAGGGGAGGGCTGATCGCGGGTATCGGCATCATCGTTCTCTACTGGGCCGTCATCAAGGTTCTGGGCCATATTGAAGAATCGTTTAACGACATCTGGAATGTCTCTAAGGCCCGATCCCTGTGGCGAAAATTCAGTGACTACCTGACCATTATGCTCATCTGCCCGGTGCTGGTCATTCTTTCCAGTAGCGCCACGGTTTTCATCAAGACCCAGATCACGCTGATCGTGGACAGAATCGCCCTGCTTGGTTTTTTCAGCCCGCTGATCTATGTTTCCTTTAAATTGATCCCCTATGTGTTGATCTGGCTGCTCTTTACCTTCATCTACATGATGATGCCCAACACAAAGGTCAGAATCAGCTCCGGACTGTTGGCCGGTATTGTGGCCGGAACCATCTACCAGGCACTTCAAATGGTTTACATCAACTTTCAGTTTCTGCTCTCGAAAAGCAATGCCATCTATGGAAGCTTTGCCGCCCTGCCTCTTTTTCTCATCTGGCTGCAGGCCAGCTGGTTGATTGTCCTTTTTGGCGCTGAAATCGCATTTGCCCACCAAAACAACGAAACCTTCGAGTTTGAACAGGCTACCCGGCAAATCAGTTTCTCTTTAAAAAAGCGGCTGGCTCTCCAGATTGCGCATCTTCTGGTGACTAATTTTGCCAAGGCTGAAAAACCATTTACCGCCCACCAGGTATCTGCTGCGATTGAAATCCCCTTGCGCCTGGTTCAGATGACCCTCCTTGACCTGGTGGCAGCAAAAATCGTCTCCGAAACCGATTCAGATACCGAAGAGGAGCCTGCCTACCAGCCGGCTCTCGATATCAACCGCATAACCATCGGTTATGTAATGAACGCACTGGAACGTATCGGGGATGACCAATTACCAAGTCCCCATACCAGTGAAACAGACGACATTACCCTGGCCATGGCAAAAATTGAAAAAGCCATCGAAAGCCACCCGGACAATCGATTACTTAAAGACATATAAAGGAGTTGTCTACATGAACGTTGTCAAAATCGGAGGTGGCTGTCTCAAGGGCATCAAGAATATCCAACGCATCATCGCGTTGTTGGCTGAGCGTTGCCAGGGTGATTGCCTGGTGGTCTCTGCCCTCAATGGCATCACGGACACCCTCATCGCCGGTATGGGAATAGCACTGGCAGCAGAAGAAAACATCCCTAAAATCATCAACCACCTGGCATCTGTACACCTGAAGATTGCCGGAGACCTGATGCCGGTGGGCAACTGTTTTGAACATTTTAACAAAGATTTATATGCCGGGTTGAAAGATCTTGAGCGGCTTTTTTACGGTCTAAATTTCACCCGCGAGATTACACCGCGCATGCGTGACAGCATCTCCAGCTTCGGCGAACGGTTCAGCGCGCAACTCCTGACGGCCTTGCTCTGCGCCAGGAAACTGAACGCCGTCACCTGCATGCCACACCAGATAGGTCTCGTGACAGACGGCAGATACGGGGATGCCACCGCTGACATGGCCCTGGCTGTCGGAAATCTTAAAAAACATATCGGTCCGGTTTTGAAGAAAAAAGGGATCGCCGTTGTTCCAGGGTTTTACGGTATCAGCGCCCAGGGAGAGATCACCACCTTCGGCCGTGGTGGCAGCGATTATTCGGCTGCCGTAATAGCGGCCGCTATAGGGGCGGAAACCCTCGAAGTCTGGAAAGACGTGGATGGCTTCATGAGTGCGGATCCGCGAATGGTTCCAGAAGCCGAGCTGATTCCCCGGCTTTCCTATGCCGAAGCAGCCGAGTTGTCCTATTTTGGCGCTAAAATTCTGCATCCCCGTACAGTGGAACCCGTCCGCAAAAAAAAGATTCCCATCGTCATCAAAAATACCCTTGCGCCGGACAACGCCGGAAGCCTCATCAACAGCAAAAGCCCCAGACACCGCACGGTCATCAAGAGCGTTGCCCACGACACAGACATCGGTATCCTGAAAGTACATGCCTCGGCCGTGGGGGCCCGACCCGGCATTCTAGCCCGGGTCGCCGGCCAGATTACCGAAAATGGTATCAATATCAAGTCGGTGGTGACGTCTCAAACCTGCATCAGCCTGCTCTTTTCAAGAGAAGATGTCGAAAAGGCCAGACTGGCACTGAAAGAGTTGAAACCACGACCCTACCGCAGAATAGAAAAGCTGGAACATGTGGCCCTGATCGGTATCGTGGGCGAAGGTCTTCTGAAAAAAAAAGGCGTTGCCGCCCGCTGTTTTACGGCAGTAGCGGGCTGCAATGTGAACGTGGAGATGATCTCTTTTGGCCCGTCCAAGGCAGCCCTCTACTTCCTGGTTAAAATGGAAGATCTTTCCCGGGCGATCACCGCCATCCACAGCACCTTTTTTTCTGATCCACGCTGTGAATTATAAAGACTGCATTCCCGTATTTTATTGTCAAAAAAGATCTGAGCACCAATAAATCGCCTTCTTTTTGACAAAGCCGATATGATCTGATAGGTTTAATTCTTATTTCCATCCTCACGGCTTCACAGCAAATAATGCATATATTGTAAATGGCTATGGTACCAGTAAACGGATTGATACCGATCAAGCCAGACCAACACATAACAAGGTGCTGTTTTCAAGACCCACGCACCGCTATTTAGAGGGAGGTAGGTAGAAATGAAACATAAAACGATGGTTCAATTACTTTCACTCTGTTTGGTTCTAATCTTCACCATTGTGGCCTTGCCTGGTTCCGCGCTAAGCAAAACACTGGTCTTTGGCCGCGGCGGAGACAGTGTCGGCTTGGACCCTGCATATGAAACCGATGGCAACTCATTCATGGTCTGTGACAACCTCTTTGAAGCATTGGTCGCTTATGCAGATGAGAGTACAGCCCTCGAACCGGGCCTGGCCAAATCATGGGATATCTCAGCCGATGGAAAAACCTATACATTTCATCTGCAGAAAGGTGTCAAATTCCATGACGGAACACCCTTTAACGCCAATGCGGTGGTATTTTCCATCGGCCGGATGATGAAAGAGCGGAATGTAAAATTTAATGGCATGGGTTGGGACATCCCGGCCCAGGAACGCCCACCTGAATACTGGGTTTCCATGGAGATGGACGATACCATCGGTAGCATCGAAGCCGTCGATGACTACACAGTTGTTTTTACGCTGAAACGAATTGAAGCACCTTTCCTGGCCAACATGGGCATGGATTTTGCCGATATCATCAGCCCTACCGCATTTTTGAAAAACCCCAAGGAATTTTTACGTAACCCGGTGGGGACAGGCCCGTTCAAGTTTGTCCAATGGGTCAAAGACGACCGCATTGTTCTGGAAAAAAATAAGGACTACTGGGACAAAGCCGGCGGCCCCTATCTTGACAAACTCATATTCCGATCTATTCCTGAAAACTCTGTTCGCTTTCTGGAACTGAAAACCGGTAACATCCATATCTGCCAATTCCCCAATCCGGCAGATATTGACATGGCAAGAAAAGATTCTAACCTGATTCTTCCGACCCAACCAGGTATGAATATTGGATACCTTTCCTTCAACCACACCAAGGAACCCTGGAAGAGCAACGTTAATCTGCGAAAAGCCATTGCCCATGGTATCAACCGCAAGGCCATCGTGGACAATATCTATCAGGGTATGGGACAGGTTGCCAAAAACCCGATTCCCCCGACCATGTGGGGTTACAACACGTCGGTCCCGGGTTATGTCTATGATGTTGAATTGGCAAAAAAATATCTGGCCGATGCCGGCTACCCGGAAGGCAAAGGACTTGGAGAAATTACCTTGTGGTCCATGCCGGTACCCCGACCCTACAACCCCGAAGGTCAGAAAATTGGTGTAGCCATGGCTGCAGACCTCAAAAAGCTGGGCATCACTGCCCGAATCGTCAGCTATGACTGGGGAACCTATCTCAAGAGGCAGCGCGAGCAGCCTGCTGATATGGATCTGTTCCAGCTGGGATGGACCGGTGACAATGGTGACCCGGACAACTTCCTGGCGGTACTGTTTGATGGTCTGGCCTCATCAGCCATCAGAACCCAATGGCATAATGCAACCTATCATGACCTGATGCTGAAGGGCAAACAAACCGTTGACCAGGCCAAGCGCACAAAAATCTATGAAGACGCGCTGCAGCTGATGTTCGATGAATGTCCGGTTATTCCCGTGGCACATTCAACCGTTATCTGGCCATCCCTGAAGAGTGTTACAAACTTTAAACTGCATCCCACAGGGTCTGTACGGATGAAAAATGTCAGTTTGAAATAAACCAGGTCCCAACGATTCCAAGATGGGGGACCGGGGTTATCAAAAACCCGGTCCCCTTTTTACAACGATTAGCTCTAAGCTTTAAGCCTGCTTATGGCTTAAAGCTTACGGCTTAAAGCTGAATATCATATGTTCTCTTACGCCATCAGACGCATATTGATTTTGATACCCACCTTGTTGGGCGTGTCTATCCTAGTCTTTCTCATGCTACATCTGACCCCGGGCGATCCGGCCGAAATGCTGCTGGGAGAACGGGCCACAGATGAAGCTCTGCATCAGATCCGTGAGCATCTGGGATTGAATGAGCCGCTATATGTCCAGTACGGCATGTTTCTCAAACGATTGATGAAGGGGGATCTGGGTGAAACCATCTGGACCCGGCAAAAGGTCTGGATCGAAGTCAAGCAGCGCTTTCCGGCAACCATAGAGCTGGCCGTGGCTGCGCTCTCTATTGCCTGCCTGTTCGGTATAACTCTGGGTATTATTTCCGCCACCAAGCAGTACTCCGTTTTCGACTACGTCAGCATGCTGGCGGCTCTCACAGGGGTCAGTATGCCCATTTTCTGGCTCGGTCTTGTCTTTATGCTCATTTTCTCCGTCAACCTGGGCTGGCTTCCGTTATCCGCCCGTCTGAGTATCGATGTCGACCTCCAGGTCATCACCAACATCTATACCCTGGATGCCCTGCTGACCCGTAACTGGGTGGCCTTAAGAGACGCTATCTGGCACCTCATCATGCCGGCGGTAACCCTGAGTACCATTCCCATGGCGATTATCGCCAGAATGACCCGCTCGGCCATGCTGGAGGTGCTACGTCAGGACTATATCAAAACCGCCAAGGCAAAAGGTCTTTCGCAATTCAAGGTGGTCTTTAAGCACGGTCTTCGAAATGCCCTGATTCCGGTGGTTACAACCATCGGTCTGCAGTTCGGCGTCACCCTGGGAGGCGCCATACTCACAGAATCCATTTTTGCCTGGCCGGGTGTCGGGAAATGGATGTTCGATGCCGTCACCCAGCGCGATTACATGGTCATTCAAGGAGGCACGCTCTTTATTGCGGCCCTGTTCATAGTGATTAACCTGTGCGTGGATATTCTCTACGCCATCATCAACCCGAGGATAAGTGTCCAATAATTCCATGTCAGACAACCCAAAGAGAAAAAACCCGCTAGATCGACACCCGTTTCTCGACCAAATGTCCCAACTCTGGCGCAACAAGACCGCTGTGGCCGGCATGATACTTGTTTCCCTTTTTATCCTGACAGCCATTTTTGCTCCCTTGCTGAGTCCTCACAACCCTAACGAAACAGCCCTGTATGATCAACTCAAACCCCCTTTGTGGCACGAAAACGGAACCACAAAAAACATCCTGGGGACCGACCAATTGGGCCGGGACCTTCTCTCCAGGTTGATCTATGGCGCACGTGTCTCCCTGATGGTTTCTGTTTTCAGTGTCGGCCTGGCATTTACGATTGGAACATTCCTCGGATCACTGGCCGGTTACTACAAAGGGACGCTGGACAGCATCATCATGCGCGTCATGGATATCATCCTGGCATTCCCATATCTGCTTCTGGCCATCGTCGTGGTCGCCTATCTCGGTCCCAGTCTTCAGAATGCCATGATGGCCATCGGTATCACCTATGTTCCCCGCTTTGCGCGTATTGTCCGGGGAAGTGTCCTGGAAGAGTGTGGCAAAGATTATGTTACGGCAGCCCGGGCTATCGGTGCCCGAGACCTGCGGATTATTTTCCTGGCCATTCTTCCGAACTGTCTGGGCCCTCTCATCGTCCAGACCACCCTGTCATTTGCATCGGCTATTCTCGACGCTGCGGCCTTGAGTTTTCTGGGGCTCGGCGCACAACCGCCGACACCGGAATGGGGCGCCATGATTGCACGAAGCCGCTCCCTGATCCTCAGGGCTTCATGGGTAATGACTTTCCCGGGCATCGCTATTTTACTTGCCGTTCTTGGTTTCAACCTTTTTGGCGACGGTCTCAGGGATGCACTTGACCCGCGATTGAGAGACTAATTCGAATGCCGGATACCTCACTATTAGACATCGTTCATTTACAAACCCATTTTTTTGTGCGGGGCAGGGTGGCAAAAGCTGTCGACGATGTCAGCTTCACCATCAAGTCGGGACAGACCCTGGGTCTTGTGGGCGAATCCGGATGCGGTAAAAGTGTGACCGCCCATTCCATCATTCAACTGATTCCAGACCCCCCCGGCAAAATCGTCGGCGGTCAGATTTTCTTCAATAGCAGTGATCTGCTTTCCTATTCTGAAAAACAGATGCGAAAAATCAGGGGCAACCAGATATCCATGATTTTTCAAGAACCCATGACATCCCTCAACCCGGTATTTTCGGTGGGGGATCAGGTGGGAGAGGTTATTCGTCTGCACAAAAAGCTATCGGCAAAAGAAACCCGTTCACGGGTAGTCGATATGTTCCAGCGGGTCGGTATCCCTGCCGCGGAGCAACGGCTGGATGAATACCCTCACCAGATGAGTGGTGGCATGCGGCAAAGGGTCATGATTGCCATGGCGCTGGCCTGCAATCCCAAAATGATGATTGCGGATGAGCCTACAACCGCGCTCGATGTAACCATTCAGGCTCAGATTCTCGACCTGATGAACAAACTTAAGGCAGACACCGGGGCATCCATTCTCTTTATCACCCATGACCTGGGGGTCATTGCCGAGATGGCACAGCATGTTGCGGTCATGTATGCCGGGCGTATTGTGGAATACGCAAGTGCCGAAACCCTTTTCTTAAAACCAAAACATCCCTATACCATTGGTCTCCTGGAGTCGATTCCCGTACTGGGCAAAAAGAATAAGTCCAGACGGCTCTCCACCATTGCAGGTGTGGTTCCGTCTCTTTTTGACCTGCCCGAGGGTTGTCTCTTCAGCGATCGTTGCCCGGATGTGTTTTCCGACTGTCGGAAAATCTCTCCCGGTCAATATGACGTGGGGAAAAACCACACGGCGAGGTGTCTCAAATATGCATGATACCGCTTCCGGAACAAAACCGCTCCTGAGAGCCGAAGGTCTGGTAAAGTATTACCCGATCCTGGGAGGCGTGTTTTTAAAAGAGATCGCATCCGTCAAAGCAGTCGACGGTGTCGATATCTCCATCAACAAAGGGGAAACCCTGGGTCTTGTTGGTGAGTCCGGATGCGGCAAATCGACCCTGGGTCGCGCCATTGTGAGACTGGAAGAACCCACTGCCGGCGCTGTCTATTTCAACAATGAAAATATTCTCGAATACAGCCCTGCACAGGTCCGCGGTATCCGAAAAGAAATGCAGATTGTCTTTCAGGACCCCTTCTCTTCGCTCAACCCGAGAAAAACAGTCGCCTATATTATCGGAGAGCCTCTCCTGGTTCACGGGGTTGGAAACCGCAGTGAGAGAGATGCCAGAGTTTTGGATCTTTTGGAAGTCGTGGGGCTGAAACGGGAACACATGCGGCGCTACCCGCACCAGTTTTCAGGAGGACAGCGTCAGCGAATAGGTGTCGCGCGGGCCCTGGCCCTCAACCCCCAGCTCATCATCTGTGATGAAGCCGTATCAGCCCTCGACGTTTCGATCCAGGCCCAGGTCATCAATCTTTTCCAGGATCTTCAGGAAGAATTCAACTTGACCTACCTGTTCATATCCCACGATCTGAGCGTTGTAGAACACATCAGCGACCGGATCGCCGTCATGTACCTGGGTAAAATCGTGGAACTTGCAGATAGTGAAGAACTCTATCTGAGGCCTCTGCACCCCTATACCCAGGCATTACTATCTGCCTCCCCTACTCCGGACCCAACCACGAAACAAAAACGGATTATCCTGAAGGGAGATGTCCCCAGCCCCATCGACCCGCCACCAGGATGCCGCTTTCACACACGCTGTCTCTATGCCAAGGATGTCTGCCGTACCCAGGAACCCCCCTTGAAAGACATAGAACCGGATCATAAGGCTGCCTGCTTCTTTGCCGGTAACATCGGCTACTGAAATTGCTTCATAACAGGAAAGGTACGCTTTGAAAACGTGCCGTCCTTTGTCCTTTCCATGAACAATACCATTAAAATACCCGGTATGGGAAATATCCCGTATGATATTGCCTGGGGGTGCATTTTATGCATTTGTCCAGGCCGAAGGTGTGGGCAGCAGGTCAACCGAAAGAAAGACACTATCCTTGGCTTCAAACGATTTTTCGGCTGAGACCACGGGTAGATAACAGAACAAGATCTGTATACAAATAAGGCAGGGTGGGGGGCTCAGACTTTGGACAGGGGGTGAATCCCGTCAAAATACATCTTCAGGCTATTTTGCGTATCCTGATCGGTCATCAGTTGAGGAAGTTTCCGCATGGCCAGATCAATGGCCTGGTCGACCATTTCAATCTGCAGCTTCTCGCGTGCAGACGTTATCTCATGCTTAATTTTCTGTTTGGCGCTTTCCAATAACAGATGGCTCTCCTTTTTGGCATCATCGATGATTTTCTGTTTTTTCAGTTCACCCTGGGAAATTAATCTGTCCCGTATCCGGTGCAGGTGCTCCTGACTTTTTTCCCGTTCGTTCAAAAGTTCATCAATACGTGCTCTGATGGCATTTTTTTCCTCTTCAACCCTTTTGATGCCCTCTTCTATCTGCCTGGATTTTCCATTTAAAAAGGCTGCCAAGGGTTTGCGGGCATACCTGAAAAAAAGCACGATCAGTATCCCAAAGTTAAGCCAACGCATCACAATATCATAGGTTGGACGCCAGCTGACCGTTGCTTCGGCACCCAGGGCCTCTGTGGCTGTCGACATGGCAATAAAAAACAACCACCAGGTAATGCTTTTCCAGTTTTTGAAGACCGCCGGTATCATGGTGACACCTTCCGATCCAGGATTTTTTCTATGACGGTCACCGACAATGCCTCGGCTTCTTTTTGTACAGACATCATGGCTTGTGTAAGATAGCGATTTATTTCATCCTGTGTTTGCTTTTTCGTCGCAGCCCTTTCTTCCCTTGCCATGCCCATGATGTCTTTGGCTTCATTCTTTCCAAGGCTTTCCATCTCGGTGGCTATCTGGAGGGCCGCCTGCCGTATCTCTTTTTCGTGTTGGTGTGAGTCATGGACGATTTCCTCGAGTTCTTTTTTTGAATCGAGAATCTCCTCCTGGACCATTTGTATATAATGATCCCTTTCCGCCATGGTATCCCGCAACGGCCGGATCATGATCCGATTGATAATAAAGAGAAATATCAAAAAAGAAATCAACTGGACCACCAGGGTCTCGTTGATACTGATGAGCGCTATGTTACTTATAATCTGCATAGGCTGACTTATTAAACGACAGGCTCCATCATGAAATGCATAACCTAAACCACAAACAACAGCAGCAACGCTATGACCAGGGAATAGATACCAGTGGACTCAGAGACGGCCTGCCCCACCAGCATGGTCCGGGTCAATAATCCTGCCTCTCGCGGATTTTTTCCGATGGCTTCACACGCCTTGGCAGCCACCATTCCTTCTCCCACGCCCGGGCCGATGGCACCGAGTCCCATGGAGAGACCTGCACCTAAAAAAGCTGCAGCTTTTACAATATCAACACCTTCAATAGCCATTGTCATACCTCCTTATAAACACGCTCTGCGTGTTTATATTACGCGGCTGCGCCGCTAATTAAATTTTATCCATCACCCTTTAAAGAATGTTGTTCATTAAAATGTTTCGCAAATAAGTATCATTCATTGGTTTTTTAAAAGATTCAAGTTCAAGGCGCCGCGATGTTCGTGTTGCTAAGGCGTACTGCATGTACGTCGAAACAACAGCGAATTGAAGCGCAACGCAGAAATTGGATCTTTTACAACGCCATTAAGTTCAAACTACAAATATCAAGACCAGTGATACCACCATGGCATAAATAGCTGTCGATTGAGAGACCGCCTGTCCTACCAGCATGATCCGCATGAGCTCCCCGGCATTCTCCACATTACGAGCAACCCACCGGACCGCCCCTTCGGCAGCCTTGCCGTTGCCTATACCCGGTCCGATACCACCGAATCCCATACAGAGGCCTGCCGCCAGCAGGGCCATAGATGCCTGCAGTGTGTACGATTCAGGGAACGATTTGAAAATGAGAATAAAACTGACCAGCAACCCGAAAATGGATGGTGTTTGAGCGACGGCTTGTCCCACCAGCATGACGGTGGTTATATTACCCACCGACTCGGGCTGCCTGGAAATCCCTTCGCAGCTGGCACCGGCAGCCAGTCCACCGCCGTAACCCGAACCAATCGCTGCAAGACCGGTACTTAGACCCGCGCCTAAAATAGCCGCCCATGTCGGGGCAAGGGGCAGATGGCTGAAATCCATAAATATCAGCATCAATGCGATAACCATGGAAAAAATGGCGGGCGTCTGGCATACGGCAGAGCCGATCAGCATGCCGGTCGTCAAGCGGGATGCCGCAGCCGGCTGACGCGAAATACCCAGACATGCCTGTCCGCCTGGAAAACCGGAGCCCACCCCCGAACCGATCGCACCAAATCCCATACAAAGCCCTGCACCAAACAGGGCAGCGCCCTTTAGTAGGTTGTCCGTAGGAACATCCAGAAAAAGCATCAATATTGCCACCACCAGGGCAAAAATGGAGGCAGATTCTGCTACCGCCTGGCCCACCAGCATATTTTTGAAAATATCACCGGATATTTCAGGATTTCTGGAAACGGCGTAATTCGCCTCAGCGGCTGTATACCCTTCTCCAATGGCGGCACCAATTGCACCCAGCCCCATGGCAACCCCGGCGCCGGTGAATGCGGAAAGTGTAATAACCGTATGGACGTCTATAATCATGTTCTACTTTACCTGGACCGAAATATAGACAACTGTCAGCATGGTAAAAACAAAAGCCTGTATCGTCCCCACAAAAAGACCGAAAAAAGCATTGAGCAAGGGCGGAAGGAGTACACTGTAGGTGAGGTAAGAGACCACCAGGATAATGATCGATCCCCCCATGATGTTTCCAAAAAGCCGAAAGGAAATGGAAACAATCTTGGCCAACTCACCAATGACATTCAGGGGCATCATAAAAAACATGGGTTCAAAGTATTCTGCGGCATACGCTTTAAAGCCTTTCGATTTTATACCTGCCGCATGGGCAATGACAAATCCCATGATGCCAAGACTGAGGGGTGTATTCAGATCTTTTGTGGGCTCCTCCAGATAGGGAATAATGCCAAGCCAGTTTGCCAGCACAAGAAACATGAAAAGTGCACAGATCAGAGGCCCGTATGTTTTTGCCATCTTCTTGTCCAGGGCATCTTCGGTGATCTGATAAAACTGGGTGATAAAAAGTTCTCCAAAGACCTGCATGGCCCTTGGGGTCATGGCCCTCTTGCGCGTGGACAAAAAGCCCACAAGGATCAACAGAAAAAAAACGATCCATGTCATGAGGATGACTTCCAGATTTATCGTGATGTCATACCCGAAAAACGGTATGATCAGTTGATGTATTCTACCCAGTTCTCCCATAACAGTCCTGTGTTACGTTCGTTGCATCCACCCGGGATAAATTGCTCTGAGGAGATGGTCTCCCATGATCATGATCTGCACCATAAATATTCCAAAAGCTGCAGCAACAAAATTCAAACTCGAAAGTTTCAGCGATAGGATAAGAGGCATCGATAACAAAAAAAATCGAAACAACATCGAAATAAATGAGAACAGAACAGATCTTTTACGGGATGCCGTGATGATCATCGGCAGAATTTCACCAATCAGGATAAAATTGATAACACTGAAAATAGAACCGAGCACCAGACCCTTGGCAATCGGCTTTTGTCCCACCAGAATAAAAACCATCCCGGCAATAACGGCCGTGACCATTGCCCTGGATCCGAATTTTCTCTGTATTTGATGAATAGGTTCCATTCTTCCCTATAATGACGCTTTACTTTTTCGGCTCGATGATATCCATAATCTGACGATAAACCACATTTGCTCCGCCTGCGATCCCCAAAAGAATAAATACGACAGTAAACAGACCCCGGATACCAAGCCACCGGTCAAGGGTCAGCCCGACAAAAAAGCAGAAACCAACACACCCTGCCATGGTCAATCCTATCTGCATGACGATGGAAAGGTTTTCTGCCCAGGCACGATGCTTTTTGTACTCGATATTCACGCTATTCCCCCGGCATTTAAAGACCTTGATGCTCCGGGAATCAAATAGCAGGGATTCTTCGTTAGCATACACATCTGAAATTGCAATGATTATTTTTTCAGTTTTTGGATCAGCCGTTGAATTATATTGAAACTTTGTATAGGATGTGCTTTCAATATCTTGTCTCAGCTTTGATGATTACAATGGTACCATTACACAACCGATGTACCTCAACGTCAATAATCTGCCAGCGTGAAGATGGTTTGTAAAGGTACTATAAGAAAAGGTGCTTGTAAATGCGTTTGCAAAAAATAATACTAGTCTTTTTCTTCTTGCTATGTGCCTTGTTATACTCGGAACCGGTATTTGCCGGCAACCACACATCAGAGACCATTGGTACTGGGCATGCTGCCAAGAATCCGGATGCCCACGGGACAACTGACCATTCAGCCGAAGCATCGGCACATGGTGAACATGCCAACCTGGGAGAACTCCTGCCCCTGTGGAGCTGTATCCCTTTTGCATGCATGCTGCTTTCCATCGCCCTTATGCCCCTTCTTCTACCGAATTTCTGGCATCATCATTTCGGCAAGGTTTCCGCTTTTTGGGCCGCCGCTCTGGGTATCCCCTTTTTATTGGCATTTAAAGGGGGCGCTTTATACGAAATTCTACATATCATCCTGGTAGACTATGTGCCGTTTATCATCCTTCTCTGGTCACTTTATACGATTTCAGGCGGTATCCTCTTGCGGGGCTCCCTGCGGGGAACACCGGTCGTGAATACCATCATACTGATTATCGGTGCTATCCTGGCCTCCTGGATGGGAACCACCGGGGCTGCCATGCTCTTGATACGTCCGTTTTTGCGGGCAAACAACTATCGAAAAAACAGAACCTTCATGGTGGTTTTTTTCATCTTCCTGGTCGCCAATGTCGGTGGTTCTCTTACACCCCTGGGGGACCCCCCCTTATTCCTGGGCTACCTCCATGGCGTCTCATTTTTCTGGACTTTTAATATCATGCCCCACATGCTGGTGGTGTCAGTTGTGCTTCTGATCATCTATTTCTTTCTGGATACCTATTATTACCGTAAAGAAGCTGTTTCAGTTCCTAAGGATGAAGCCAAAGAATCCCTCAAGATCGAAGGAACCTACAACTTTTTATTTCTTGGCGGTGTGGTGGGCTCCGTCCTGATGAGCGGCATGATTGACTTGGGTGAGATCAATATCCTGGGTGTTCACCGGGCAATTCAGGACTGGCTTCGGGATGGTCTCCTGATTCTGTTGGGTGTGGGTTCCCTCATCGCGACGCCTATTCGACTCAGAGAGGACAATGATTTTACCTGGTTTCCCATCATCGAGGTGGCATATCTCTTTATCGGTATCTTCATCACCATGATACCCTGTCTGCTGATACTGAAGGCCGGCACCCAGGGCCAGCTGGCCTTCCTGATCAACATGGTGGAGAAACCCTATCACTATTTCTGGATCACAGGCGCTCTGTCCAGTTTCCTGGACAACGCACCCACCTATCTCACCTTTTTCAATACAGCCCTGGGAAGTTTTTATTCCGACCTCACAGAGGCCCAGGCCGTGCCTTTGTTAATGACCGAAAATGCGATTTATTTAAAAGCCATCTCAACCGGGGCGGTTTTCTTTGGGGCATGCAGCTATATCGGCAACGCACCCAACTTTATGGTCCGTTCCATTGCCGAAGAATCCGGAACACCCATGCCAAGCTTCTTTGGCTATATATTGAAATATTCCGTGATCTTTCTTGTTCCCACATTTGCCATCGTCTCCCTCATTTTCTTTTGAAAAGGAGTTGGTTCATGATTTTCAAAAAGGTATTGTTTCACACACATTTCAGAGAGCTAGCGCTCAACTCCTTGAAAACCATTATGGAATTAAAAAAAGTGGGGCTGGAATCCATCATCCTGACCCATATCATTCCAAGGGACGAGGTCTCTTTCGTCCCGTATGGCGGCTATCTTAAGGAAACAGTGGTCCAGTTGAAAGCGGAAGCACGGATGCGGTTTGAAGACTGGCAGAACATTCTGATCGAACACGGCATAAAGAGCCGCATCAGGATCCAAGTGGGCGCCCCAAATGCGGAAATTCTGTCCATTGCCGAAGAAGAGGGTGTCGACCTGATTGTCATCGGTAGAAAAAAAAGAACCCTGATGGAAAAGGTATATGTCGGGTCGCACATCATGGACATCCTGCGACGGAGCACGGTTCCGGTTCTGATGAGTAAATATATGGTTCAGTTTGAATGGGAAAATGAACAGCTTACACGAACCAACGAACATATTTTTGATCGACCGATGCTCGCCACGGACTGGTCGCAACCATCAGAAAATGCCATGCAAAGCATGTCAGCACTTAAAGGACTCGCAGAAACCATCCTCGTAATGCATGTCATCGGTGCCAAATTATCCTACGGAATGGACAGGGACAAACGCAGCCGGATTGAAAAAAAGAGTAAATCACGACTCAAGGCATACAGCCGGACAATCAAACAATTCGGCATGAACGCCGAGTACCACCTTTCAGCCGGAAAAACCGTACAGGAGCTTGTCAGGCTTTCACGTGACCACAAGGCCTCCATGATTGTGATGGGCAAAACAGGAAAAGACTGGTTTCAGGAGTACTGGCTGGGTGGTGTATCTCATCAAATAGCAGAATTGTCAGAACTGCCGGTTCTGTTGATTCCCTAAAAAGATAGGAAAGCAATCCATGATAGACCGATTAGAAAACGCCCATATCGCCATCGTCGGAGGAGGTCGATTCTGTCTGGCCCTTCTCAAGTCCCTTTTCGGTGAGGGTCTCGGCGCAAAAAAACCAAACGTCATCGGGGTGGCAGATCTGAATCCGGAAGCCATCGGGCTGGCTTATGCTGGCGAAATGGGAATTTTTACCACAACCGACTACAAAGAGCTTTTCAAGCTTGAAAACCTGGATCTGATTATAGAACTGACCAAAGACATTAGCCTGGGGGAAGATATTCTCTTGAATAAACCTCCCGGAGTCCAGTTTATCGATTTTTTCGAAGCACGCTCCATTTTGCAGCAGCTGTCCATAAATACAAAAAAATCAGAGGTGCTAAAAAAGATTAGCGACGGTGAAAACAACGCAGCAGAGATAGAAGCTCTATTTGAACAGTTTTACGAATCAACCCTTCAGTTGATTAAAGAACAGGACGTCTTCGCACAGACAAACCGCAAAGAAATGGTGGACGGTGAAAAAGCTCTGTTTCAAGCCATACAGGGCAGCACCATCGCAACTTTTCTGATCAACAAAAACCATGTCGTTACCCACTGGAACAAAGCCTGCGAGAAACTGACAGGCTATTCCGCCGACCAGATCGTTGGCACCAACCACCAATGGAAACCCTTTCGATCAAAAGAGAGACCCATCATGGCCGATCTGATCCTGGACGGTGTAAAGGAGGAAGAAGTCTGGCGCTACTATGGGACGAAGTGGAAAAAATCGGATCTTATCGATGGGGCTTTTGAAGCCGAAGAATTCTTCGAACATCTTGGCGACAACGGTAAATGGCTCTTTTTCACGGCTGCACCGATTAAGAATACGCAAGACATCATCATCGGCGCCATCGAGACACTGCAGGACAAAACAGAAGAAAAAATTTCCCATGAGGAGCGAAAACAAAACAACATCGCCTTGACGGAAAAAACCCGGGCCATAACGGCAAGCCAGCAGATCATGTCCCAGATCATCCAGGGCAGTACTATCCCCACATTCGTCATCGACAACAATCATGTCATTACCCACTGGAACAAGGCCCTGGAAAATCTCACGGGTCTGCCCTCCAAAGAGATGGTGGGTACCAGAGATCAGTGGAAACCCTTCTACGACCAGAAACGCCCCTCCATGGCTGACGTCATTTTAGACCAGACCAGTGAACTGGAAATCAAACACCTTTATGGGACCAAATGGCACAAATCCGCCCTGCTTGAAGAAGCTTATGAGGCCGAGGTCTTTTTCCCCAACCTGGGGGATAAGGGTAAATGGTGTTTTTTCACGGCCGCCCCCATTCGATCGCCGGAAGGGCAAATCATCGGTGCCATTGAAACCATCTGGGACCAAACCGAAGCGAAAAAAGCCGAAGCAGAACGTGAGAAGCAGAACGCGGAACTGGCCCAAAGAGCAAAAGCCCTCAAAGCCAGCGAAAAAACCATGACCCAGATCATTCAGGGGAGTACCATCCCCACTTTTGTAATCAACAAAGACCACATCGTCACCCACTGGAACAAAGCCTGCGAAAAGTTAACCGGGTATTCTGCGGATGAGATCATCGGCACAGACCAGCACTGGAAACCTTCCTTTGATGAAAAGAATCCCACCATGGCGGATCTTATTTTAGACGGGGCCGGTGAAGAAGAATTCTGGCGTTATTATGGCACCCAGTGGAAAAAATCTGAGTTGATAGACGGTGCATATGAGGCCCAAGAATCTTTTGGTCGTCTGGAAGATGAGCAGAAATGGATTTTTTTCACGGCTGCCCCCATAAAAGACCCGGATGGTACCGTGACCGGCGCCATCGAGACCATCTGGGATCGAACTGATGAAAAAAAGGCGGAAGAAGAGCGCGAACGGCACACCAGAGAATTGGGAACACTCTGCTCTATCTATTCGACACTAAGTGCACCACTGGATCTGGACGGCAGGATCAACAATACCCTGCAGAAAGTTATCGACATTTTTTCGTTTGATGTCATCTGTGTTTTTATCCTTGCGGAGGATGGCAAGTTCTATCTCAAATACAGCCATGGCCAGTATGGCGAACTTTGTAGAAAATATGGTATTCCTGACAAAATGAGCATGGTGTTCAAAATTGCCCAGAGCAATCATTTTGAAGTTTTCGAAGACATCAACAATGTTAAAAATGACGAAATTGTCATACTAAAAAAAGTCGGCTTCCAATCCCTGGCTTATATCCCGCTGGTGGACAAGGAAAAAAAGGCATTTGGTGTTATCCGGGCAGGCAGCAGAGAGATAAAACAGTTCACCACGGAAGACCGGCAGGTACTGGAGCTCATCGGCAACCGCATGGGTGTTGCCATTGAAAACTCAATTCTACAGGAAGAAGTCCGCCGCAAAGCCAATTTCCAGTCCAGACTCATCAGTTGCTCTAACAATGCCATCGTGGCTACAGATGCAGACTGGAATATCGTTCTTTTCAATCCGGAAGCGGAGCGACTATTCGGCTATTCCCGGCCCACTCTTCAAGAAAAACTGAATGCAAAAGACCTGCTCCCTGAAGAAGTCTTTCACTCCATTGAAGATAAAATAAACATCACGGAACTGCGCCACCTCACTTTGTGGGAAGAGGCGGTGATCCAATCAAAAAACGGTCAGCAGATACCCGTCAACTTTTCAGGAACGCCTTTGTTTGAAAACGATCAGATGATGGGTGTTGTGGCCTTTTTTCAGGATCTGACGGACATCAAAAAGCTCGAACATGACCTGATCAACTCCGAACGTCTTGGCGCCATAGGCCAGACTGTAGCAGGCATGGCCCATGGCATTAAAAATATTCTGGCCGGCTTCAAAGGAGGGCGTTACCTGGTCGATCTCGGTATTGACAAAAATAACACAGACAAACTAGTCAGCGGTTGGCAGATGATCAAGCGCAACATCGATCAAACATCCGATCTGGTCATGGATCTTCTGTCCTATTCAAAAGAAAGAGAGCCCGAATACCAGAATTGTTTTCCAAACAATATCGCCGATGATATCTGTGAACTCGTAAAAGAGATGGCAAGCACCCATGGCGTTAGCATCGTTAAGGACTTCTCGACAACCATCGGTGAAGTCAGCATGGACCCCAACACGGTCCATCAAAGCCTTTTAAATCTGGTATCCAACGCCATTGATGCATGTGCTTTAGATGACAATGTCGACAAAAAACATGAAGTCCGCGTCCTGACAGCCCTCGAAGGCGAAACAACCATCCGCTTTGAAGTTTCGGATAATGGCTCCGGTATGTCTGACAGTGTCAAGGAAAAACTCTTTTCTTCCTTTTTCAGCACAAAGGGCGCCAAGGGTACCGGACTCGGGTTGCTTGTAACCCGCAAACTCATTGAAGAACACCATGGAAGTATCGACGTCATTTCCCATTTGAACCAGGGAACGACGTTTATCATGAAGTTGTCTTTTAAACCGAAAGAAAGTTAAATAAGCTGATAAAATCAATAGCCGATTTATTCAGGCAGTGGGAGGCCTTATCATGAGCAAAAACGTACTTGTCATAGACGACGATCCTGATGTGAGGTTGTTCAATGTTACCGTGGTAGAGGAAAATGGATTTACACCCATAGAAGCGAGCAATGGTGAGGAAGGACTCAAATTGCTCAAAGAAATAAAACCGGATCTTGTCATTCTGGATGTGCTCATGCCAAGACAGAGCGGCATCCGGCTCTTCAGAGAGTTGAAAACCGACAAATCCCTGAAACATATTCCGGTCATTCTACTCTCCGGCATCGCAAAAAGGACATTTCTACGTTCCCAGAAAGCCCTGACCGAGTTTGGCGGCGAGAGTGTACCGGAACCTGAAATCTATCTTGAAAAACCGGTTGAACCCGAAGAGCTTTCAGCCGCCATCAATAAGTTTATCGGCTAAGTTGATCTGTCAACGTGCCGGTGTTCGCCATGCCGCCTGACCATCTGTTTGAATGAGCCGCGGAAATCACAAGAGTACACAAGGAACCACCATTATGGATATCCGGAAAATATTATTTGTTACCAAGTTTGAAGAGCTCTGGTTTGATGCTGTCGAGTCTCTGATGGACTTGAGAAAAGCCTCCCTCGAGCACGTCGTTTTTCTCAATGTCATCGAACGGGAAAAAGTTGCCCTGAGAAGAGGGAAGGGATACCAGAAGATTGAAGAAATCCGTCTGAGGGAAATGGCCAACATCCGCTTCATCAACTGGGCTGAGACCCTATTTGAAAAAGGACTCGAAGTTGGCGCCTATATTGTTGTGGGCAGCCTGGTAAAGCAGGTAATCACCGCGGTTGAAAAAGAAGATATCGATCTTGTGGTGGTCGGCCATGAGAAAAAAGGCCGTATCGAACAGCTGTATTCTTCTTCGGGCATCCTGGAAATTATCCGTCGATCCCGGACACCGGTGCTGGTATACAAGTATAAACCCGACAATACCATCGCCGTAGAAAAACCATTTGATCGACCGCTTCTTGCCACGTGCTTCTCCAAAACAGATCAGAAAGCAATCGATTATTTACAACGTATGGCCCCGGTCATTAAAAAGGTAACCATTATTCATGTGGGGGATCCAAAAAGTCTGAAAGAATCATCGGCCATGGGTGTCCAGAAAACCAGAAAGGATATTCGCCGGAAACTCGATGACCTGTGCGATATGCTCAGCGCAGAAGGAATAGACGCATCGCCGGCTGTATATGTCGGAAATCCTGCCAAAGAAATTGTAATGGCGGCTAAAGAGTGCAATGCTACCATGGTCATTACCGGTACATCCTCAAATCCGTCTCTAAAAGAAAAACTCATCGGGAGCACACCCCGATACCTGGCAGAAAAAACGATACTCCCCACATTACTGATTCCACCCGTAACATAATCAGCCTTTGGAGGTAATATAGATGGCGGTCCTCACCATATCGAGACAATTCGGCGCCGGGGGAATAACCCTCGGAAAAATGATTGCAGACAGACTCGGATATACCTTTGCAGATACAGAAATCATCCAGGAAATCGCCAAAGAGGCGAATGTTTCACCCCAGTGGGTCGAATCCTTTGAAAAAGAGGCCGGCAGCAAGTTATCACGGGTTATCTCATCCATGGTTTCCCAGAAATGGATTGACCGTGTCCTTAAAGACGAAAGAGGCTATCTGGACGAACAGATTTATCTCGACTACCTTGTCCTGATTATCGCAAAAATGGCCGATGAAAACGACGTGGTCATTATCGGCCGCGGCAGTCAGTATATCCTGAACGACCATCCAGACGCATTCCACATTCTGCTGGTGAATGAATTTGAAAATCGCGTGAAATTCCTGATCGACCGGTTTAATTTTTCCGAGAAGAAAGCGACCCAGGTCATCATCAACGAAGATAAGCGTCGCCTGAATTTGTACGGCAAAATACACAAAAAAGATTACGACAACCCAGGTCTCTATCACCTGGTGCTCAACATGAATCGCCTGGATTTAAACATGGCGGAAAACCTGGTCTGTCAAATGATGGGCGCCTGAACAACCCGGATAAGCACCCCACACCAAAAACCGAATCTATGCCATAGTAACACCCAATGGCCGTTTTCATCGACAAATTGAAGCCAGAAAAGTGTCTCCTCCCAAATATTGACATTTTCCACTTATTGCCATATGCTTATACGTTGCTATATAAAACTACGGGTAAATCCGGCAAGCAGTGGCGGTACCCATATGTAAGGAGACAAACATGCAAAAGGAAAAATTCTATTTTACATCCGAGTCGGTAACGGAAGGGCACCCGGACAAAGTTGCCGATGCAATATCCGACGCCGTGCTGGATGCCATCATGACCCAGGACAAAAACTGCCGGGTTGCATGTGAAACACTCGTAACCACCGGTCTGGCATTTATTGCCGGCGAAATCACCACCCAATGCTATGTGGACATACCCCAGATTGTTCGTGATACCATCCGGGACATCGGTTACAGCTCTTCCATGATGGGCTTTGATTATCAAACCTGTTCCGTCATTACCAGCATCGACAGACAGTCTCCCGATATCGCCCAGGGCGTCAACACCGGTGAAGGGCTTTACAAGGAACAGGGTGCCGGCGACCAGGGCCTGATGTTTGGCTTTGCCACCGATGAAACACCCGAACTCATGCCCATGCCCATTACATTTGCACACAATTTGTGCAGACGTCTCGCCCAGACCCGCAAGAGCGGCGCCCTTGATTTTCTGAGACCGGACGGCAAATCCCAGGTCACCATCGAATATGACAATGGCACGCCCCGGCGGGTGGATACGGTGGTGGTGTCCACCCAGCATAAGCCAGACGTGTCCTATGAAGAACTCAGGGAAGCCGTTATCGAAGAGGTCATCAAAAAGACCATACCAGCGGAATTGCGGGATGGCGATACCCGTTATTTCATCAATCCCACAGGTAAGTTTGTCGTGGGCGGCCCCATGGGCGACTGCGGTGTTACCGGGAGAAAAATTATCGTCGACACCTATGGCGGCCAGGGAAGCCATGGGGGCGGCTGCTTTTCCGGTAAAGATCCCTCCAAAGTAGATCGGAGTGCGTCCTACATGGGTCGGCATATTGCCAAAAATATCGTGGCAGCCGGTCTGTCGAAAAAATGTGAAATTCAAATCGCTTATGCCATCGGTGTGGCCGAACCTGTTTCCATTATGGTGGATCTCATGGGAACCGGCGTTATCCCCAAGCAACAGGTGGAGGATATCGTAAAGGATGTCTTTGATCTGCGCCCAGCCGCCATTATCGAGTACCTTGATTTGTTGCGGCCTATTTACCATAAAACAGCCGCATATGGTCATTTTGGCAGACCCGAGCCTGAATTTTCATGGGAGCATACCAACAAAGTAGACGAAATAAGAAAAAAAGCAGGCCTATAACCTGTAAATATTTTCAGACATTCCGGTTCTGCAACTACAAGCATGAATCGCAACAGCGAGCGTATTCACCGTGGCTTGCTGCGAGATTCTTAAATACATGAAAGTAACAAACAGGAGAAAAACGAATATGAATCATGATGTAAAAGATTTGAAACTCGCCAAGGACGGCAAATTACGCATTGAGTGGGCCAATCAGAACATGCCGGTGCTGAATCGTATCAAAGCACGATTTGAAAAAGAAAAACCATTGAAAGGAAAACGTATAGGTGCTTGCCTTCACGTGACAACGGAAACAGCCTCCTTGATGCAGACCCTCAAAGCCGGTGGTGCCCAGGTTTCTCTCTGTGCTTCCAACCCGCTGAGTACACAAGACGATGTGGCCGCCTCTCTTGTAAAAAATGACAAAATCGCCGTTTTCGCCATTAAAGGTGAAAACAACAAGACTTACTACAACCACATCAACGCGATTATCGACAAAAAGCTACAGTACACCATGGATGATGGCGCCGATCTGGTCTCCATCCTCCATTCAGAACGATCCGAGCTCATTGATCTGGTCCAGGGCGGGACAGAAGAGACCACGACCGGTGTCATCCGGCTCAAAAGCATGGCAGCGGACCATGTGTTGAAGTACCCCATCATTGCCGTCAACGATGCCAAGACAAAACACTTCTTTGACAATCGCTACGGCACCGGCCAGAGTACCATGGACGGCATTATTCGCGCCACGAACCGATTGATTGCTGGTTCCATGTTTGTTGTCTGCGGATATGGCTGGTGTGGCCGGGGTCTGGCCGCGAGGGCAAGAGGCATGGGTGGAAACGTCATCGTTACAGAGGTTGACCCATTGACTGCCCTGGAAGCAGTTATGGATGGGTTCTCTGTTATGCCCATGAGCAAAGCCGCCCGCCTGGGTGACTTTTTCTGTACCGTAACCGGTAACATCAATGTTATCCGAAAAGAGCATTTCTCTGTTATGAAGGGCGGTGCCATCGTGGCTAATTCCGGTCATTTCAACGTTGAGTTGGATCTGACATCTCTGGACGAACTGGCTAAAAGCAGAAGGATGCTCCGGCCGTTTGTCGAGGAGTACGTGATGGCGGACGGAAAGTGCATCAATGTGTTGGGTGACGGCAGACTTATCAACCTGGCCGCCGCAGAAGGCCACCCGTCAAGTGTTATGGATATGAGTTTTGCAAATCAGGCACTTTGCATCGAACATATGGTCAATCGCGCAGATTCGCTGGATCTGGATGTACACCCGGTTCCGGAAAAAATAGACACGGCCATAGCAAAAGAAAAACTGGTTTCCATGGGCATCAAGATTGACCGACTCACCCGCGAGCAGAAAAAGTATCTTTCTTCATGGAATATCGGGACATAAGATAGCAGAGGGTTGGAGGGGCTAGACAACAGACTGTAGGAATTTAGACTATAGACTGTTAGGTGCTTAACGCTTAAAGCCAAATGCGCACACCAAAGACAATAAACGTAAGATCAGTATTGGGTAGCTGGTCGCTATCAGCTGTAGGCACCTAATAGCCTACAGCCTAAACCCCTAAAAACCTAAAGCGGTTAAAAAAGCCCTTAGCTATCTGCCGAATATGGCTTATAGTTAAGGGCTGTGTTTTTTAAGCAATAAGCATTTGGCGGTAAGCTGCTTGAGGCTTACTGCTTTTCGCTTTCAATATAATCCAGTCGCTCGAACCCCAGTTGAACTTCTTTTTTCTGCTCCTCATTTTTGGCCAAGACCTTTGCTTTCTCCATCAGGGCTCTTCCTTGATCTATATCCCCCTTCATTCCATATAGGATTCCAAGCCCCACGTACGCGGATGCATACCCGGGGTCGAGCTCCATAGATCGTTTAAATTCCCTGGTGGCGGCGGCAGTTTTACCATATGCCATCAACTTATATCCGTTATCAACATGTTGAGAGGGCGTATCCAGGCTGGGTCGCAGCACAATGGTTTCCGGACCGCAAGACCACAAGGTCAATACGCTGACAACCAACAGAATTGCCAAAAGATTTCTGATCCTGTCATGCTGTTTGAAGCAAGGTAAAAATTTCCATCTGTCATGAAAATGAAAACGATATTTCATCATCGTCCCTGTTCTTTAACACAATAAGCATGAAATTGCCGACATATATTTATCTAATTTTGTTGATTTTTTTAGACTATATATTGTAAGCTTTTTCGTGTCAACAACAAGAC
>RCNG010000139.1_pt1 | contig 28839 bp, 23 predicted proteins | sample 2041371 | NCBI WGS metagenome assembly RCNG01 (sample SAMN09708227, study PRJNA481090) | Marine sediment metagenome, whole genome shotgun sequencing project. | biome: marine sediment; feature: ocean; material: sediment; isolation source: Sewage treatment plant 1 marine sediment (STP1) ... | reverse complement strand
GCCGCGTTGCAGTCGTTTGAAGTAGCCCGCTAATCCTGCACTCCTGCGCCTCGCAGGACGGGCTGCCAATAGCGCTGAGAGTTAGCGAACCAGGCAAACAGGACGCTAGCGGGGAAACTCGCTGACGTCGTCGGATTCGTCGACCTCGTAGGCTTCGCCGAGGAAGTCTTCATCAAAGGCATACAACATCGTTCCTTCCGGCGCGCGAATGCCAACGAACGCGCCTTCGAAACCCGGGAACTTCTCGATTCGCATGCCGTGGTGGTCGAGTAGGGTCATCAGCCCGTCGCGGTCCGCGCATTTGAATGACAACGAAGGCCCGGTCAGCGCAATACTCTCGGACAGACCAAGCGGAGCACCGTCGGCGTCGAAGCGCATGTGCATGGTCGGCTCTTCACGCATATCGAGCAGCGTCGGCGCGATAGGCGCCCAGAATTTTCCGGCGCGCAAGGTGTCGCGCACGGGCAGCGCGAGCTCAAGCCAGGAACCGCATGCCGAATCACGGTCCGGTTCCTCGCTGGCGTGAAACGTGCGTGCCTCGAGCATGGTGATCGCATTGTCATCGCGATCGGCGAAACGCAGCTCGTTGAATGCGTCCTCATCCAGCTGCATATAGCTGAACTCAAAGCCGCGGTCCGTCATCGAGCGCGCATGCTTTGCGAGATCATGTTGCACAAACGTTAAAGCGGGCGCATCGAAGTCGCGGTCGTGCAGGCCGATGTTGAGCTCCCCGTCGCTAACCACCGCGTATTTGTGCGACCACATGTCGCCGATTTCCAGCTCGACGAATCCGAGTGTCTTGTAGAAGTGCAGTGACTCGAGAATGTCTGCGGTGCGCACAGAGAACTCAAGAAACTGACCTATGGTTGTCATTTTGCTGCGCCCATGGCGGTCGCGCGCTGCCGGGTATCCGGCTCATCGGAGTAACTGCGCGGCCAGCCGCTCATATGTTTCTCGACGAGATCAGTGAGGAAACTGACATGATCCTCGCGTGCGTTTAACGCCGGAACATAGTGCAGTTCTTCACCGCCCGATTCGATAAACAGTTCGGCGTTCTGCATCGCAATTTCTTCGAGAGTCTCGAGGCAGTCAGTCGAGAAGCCGGGGCAGACGACATCCAGGCGAGCCATCCCCCGCCCGCCCAGTTTCTTGATGGTTTCATCGGTATACGGCCTCAACCACTCCTCGCGGCCAACACGCGACTGAAATGAAAGCAGCCATTCGTCGTCGCCCAATTCGAGAGTCTCCGCCACCAGTCGTGCTGTTTTCTGGCACTGGCAGTGGTAGGGATCACCGTCCAGGAGCGTCTGCCTTGGCACGCCATGAAACGAAAACATGAGCTGGGTGCCTCGGCCATTCTGCTGCCAAAACTCACGAATACTGGCGGCAAGCGCGGCGATGTAGCCCGGCTCGTCGTGGTATTGATTGATAAAGCGCGTTTCCGGCACCCACCGTAACCGGTTTAGTTTGCGAGCCACAGCGGCAATGACGGACGCTGTGGTTGTCCCGGAATACTGTGGGTACATTGGAAGAACGATCAGACGCCTTGCGCCCTTGGCCTGCAGGCGGTCAATCGCGGCGTCGACGGATGGGTCGCCATAGCTCATGGCAAGCTCAACGTTAGCCGAACCTTGCAGTCGTTGGTCGAGTTCCTTTTGCATGCCGGCTGCGATCTCTTTTGAGAAGAGCATCAGCGGCGAGCCATCGTCGGTCCATATCTTCCGATACGCCTCGGCCGAACGTGACGGGCGGATTCTCAATATGATGCCATTAAGGATTAGCCACCAAAGCCAGCGTGGATATTCGATCACGCGGGGATCCGACAGGAACTGCTTGAGAAAGCGCCGCACGGCGGATGTGGTTGGCTCCTCCGGCGTCCCGAGGTTGACGAGCAGTATCCCGATCGACTCGGATGCTCCATGTTCGAATGAAGGTATTGATTGGTAAGTCGGCATAAATTCGGCAACCGTTTCGGACGCGCCCAACAGTACTTTAAAGCCACCCCACACGCCACCGGAACAGGCTATAATTGCTTGTCTTGATTGACATTTGTCACGAGATGCCCAGATGAATGACGTACCCCAAACCAATAGCAAAACTTCGGATCGCCGGACACTGGCGCGGGATATCGCCGTGCTGCAGGTCAAGCTGCTGGTCGATGGACTCAGAGATCTTTTGCTCGTGCCGGCCTCGTTGGTCGTAGGCCTGGTCAGTCTGTTCAGCAATGAGAATGGTCGGCCGGCGCCGTATTTTTACCAGTTGCTGGATCTTGGCAAACAAACCGAACACTGGATCAATCTTTTCGGTGCGCTCGAGAACGCACCCCCGGATATCAGGCAGATCGAACCGTTACCGGATGCGGACATTGACCATCTCGTGGGCAGACTCGAGACGTTCATGGTAGACGAGCACAATCGGGGCGGCTTGACGGCGCAGGCCCAGGAGCGCATGGGTAAAGTCATAAGGGCGATGCGGCGTGGTCGAAATTCGGGGAATCCTGCGGAATAGGGCCTAACGTTTTTCGATGTCTCTTCCTGACAGCAAGTCGTCGAGACTCGGCGGTGCGTGATCGGCTCCCATACGGCCAGACTTCAATCGACCGACATAGTCCCGGTAAGCACGCATCGCCTGGTAGCCGAAAATCCAGCAGATGGGAAGGTTCGCAAACATCATGACGCCGGTGCCGACACCGATGACGTTATCGAGGTCACTGGCGGTTCGAACAAGGCCGAGTGTCGCAATGAAAATCAGGCAGCAGTACACGATTCTGTAGCCGAGAACGGCCTTCTCGCCGGCGAGAAATATCAGCGCCTGCTCGCCGTAATAGCTCCAGGAGATCATGGTGGAAATCGCAAACATCCAGGCGGCAATCGTTACCAGCCACTTGCCGAGGCCCGGTGCAACACTGTCAAAAGCCTTCGCCGTCAGTGTCGCGCCGACGTAACTCCGGTAAAGGCCGTCACCGACAATGGTTGGTGATGTTGGTCCCACCAATACATCCCAGGTTGTTGTAAAGCCCGCGCCACGATTCTGCACGACGCCGTCAATGCGGTGCAGGTTCAAGCTCGTCGTTTCGTTCAGGTGTGCTGCAACGACCAACGTCGTCTTATCGCCGCTGACCCAGTTACTACCGGGTAACGGTGTCTCGGCAAACTGCCAGCCATCCGCGGTCTGTGCGGCGACAGGTAACTGCTGGAGCGGGACGTCCGGCGCGCGTGTCCAGATGCCCGTCGACAGAATAATTAGCGCCGTGAATGTGCAGACGACCAGCGTGTCGATAAACGGTTCGAGTCCGGCAACGATGCCTTCGCGAACAGGCTCATCGGTCTTTGCTGCCGAGTGTGCGATCGGCGACGAACCTTGACCCACTTCGTTGGAGAAGATGGCACGCTTCAGTCCAAACAGGAACGCGGAAGCGGCAGTTCCGCCGATGAATGCGCCGCCGGCTTCGGTCGGCACGAATGCCGACTTGACGATGAGTGCAAAAATACCCGGTATGTCACCGAAATGGGCGGCAAGCACGTAACTGCCTGCCGCGAGGTAGAGAAAGACCATCAGCGGGACCAGTGTGGCCGTTACCTTGCCGATGCGCTTGATGCCGCCAATGATGACGCCCCCCACGAGGACGGCGAGCACGATGCCGGTGATCCAGCTCGGCACCGAGAAATATTCTTCGGTCAATTCGCCTACGTTCCATGCCTGGAACATGTTGCCGCCGGTCGCCGTTGAAACCAGCAGCATCGCGCAAAAGAACACGCCGATTGCCTTGCCGACCCTGGGGAAGCCGTATCGCTCGAACCCCTTGAACGCCACCCACATCGGGCCACCGTGAGGGTTGTCGGGGTCATCGGTATTGCGATACAGCATCGACAACGTAACTTCGGTGAGTTTGATCGCCATACCGAAGAAACCGACGATCCACATCCAGAAGACCGCGCCCGGTCCGCCAAGCGCGATCGCGAGTGCGACGCCGCCTATATTGCCGAGGCCCACCGTGGCCGACAGTGCCGCAGATAGAGCCTGGAAGTGATTGATGGCACCGGGATCGTTGGGGTCATCGTAAACGCCGCGCAGGACCGTGGGCGCGTGCGTCAGGGCGCGGTACTGGCAGAAGCCGCTCCAGACGGTGAACAGGACACCCGTTCCGACGATCGCATACAGCACATAGTCGTGCCACAAAAATGCGTTGATCGTGCCCAGCAAGGCGCCGAAGTCATCCATCAGGATTTCCGGTTCAGGGTTACTTGGCCTCCATGATAGCCGATACGCCCATGCCCCCCGCGGTGCAAACGGAAATCAGACCTCGCCCGGAGCCTTTTTCCTGCAACATTTTTGCCATGGCGGCAATTATGCGTGCGCCTGTCGCGGCAAACGGGTGGCCCATCGCAATGCTGCCGCCCTTCGTATTTAGCCGGGCGAGATCGATTGGGCCCATGGCCGCGTTGCGGCCGAGCTTAGTGCGGCAAAACTCCTCGGACTGCCAGGCTTTCAGCGTCGCAATAGTCTGTGCCGCGAACGCCTCGTGAATCTCGTAGAAGTCAAAATCCTGCAAACTCAGGTTAGCCTGCTTGAGCATATCCGAGACGGCGTAGGCGGGCGCCATCAGCAGCCCTTCACCGTCGACGAAGTCGACAGCAGCAACCTTGGCGAATGTCAGGTAAGCCATGACCTCCAGGTTCTTTTGTCGTGCCCAGTCTTCGGAGGCAAGCAGCACGGCTGCGGCGCCGTCGGTCAACGGCGTGCTGTTGCCGGCGGTCATCGTGCCCTCGCCACTCTTGTCGAACACCGGCTTCAGCGCGCTGAGTTTCTCGAAGGTGGTGTCACGCCGGATATTGTTGTCTTCCTCGACGTCCATAAACGGGATGACGATATCCTCGTACCAGCCCGCGTCGTAGGCAGCTGCCGCCTTGATATGACTTGCGAGAGCCAGCTGGTCCTGGTGCTCGCGCTGCACGTCCCACTCCTTGGCCGTGATCTCCGTGCTTTCGCCCATGGAGAGCTTGGTACGTGGTTCCTCTACGCCGGGAAACACCGGCTTGAAGTGCTTGGGACGGATGCGCAACAGCGGCTTGATCCGGTCCATTAACGAGCGCGCGCGATGCATTTCGAACAGAATGTGGCGGTAGTCGTCGGCATAGACTATTGGCGCGTCGCTGATCGTATCGGTGCCACCCGCTATGCCAGATTCGATCTGGCCAAGCGCGATTTTGTTGGCAATCATGATCGCGGCTTCAATGCTGGTGCCGCAGGCTCGCTGCAGGTCAACGGCCGGTGTTCGCAGTGAAAGGCCGGAATCGATGACGCACTCGCGGGCGAGATTCCAGTCTTTCGAGTGTTTGATGACCGCGCCGAGCGCGACGTCACCCAGGGTCTGTCCCGTCAAATCATGTTTCTGCACCAGGCCCTGCAATGCTGCCACCATCATGTCCTGGTTCGAACAGTCGCGATACGCGGAGTGTGAACGGCAAAAAGGAATACGTGCCCCGCCGACCACCGCAACTCGAATCGCTCGTCCATCGTGCAACATACCCTTCTCCATTGTTAATTATGTCGTCGTTCGCGACGCAACTTTACACCATCCGTGGACTCAAGCTCTAGGGAGTCCCGGATCAATTATTTCGCTACAACGGCGCCTCCGTTGCCAGTAGACGCATTATAGGTTGGCGAAATGGCCTCGTAACGGTGCGACCCCCGGACTCCGGTGTCCGGTGAGCTTGCCGGGAAGGACACTGGGTTAAGATGCGCCCATGGTGACGATACAAGACGGCAGTTGGCATGTGCAGGCAAAGTCATTGCTGCGACTTGGCGGCCCGTTGATCGTCAACAATCTCGCGGTCGCCGGCATGCAGTTTGCCGATGCCGTCATGGCTGGCCGACTCGGCGCTGACGCGCTGGCGGCCGTCGCCGTTGGCGGCAGCGTCTGGTTTCTCGGCTTTTCCTTTTGCCTGGGCTTGCTGATGGCAATCTCACCGATCGCAGCGCGTCATTTTGGCGCGGGCGACAAAGCGCTTATCGGCCGTTACACGAGGCAGGGCGTCTACCTGGGACTCTGCATGGGCACCCTGCTCATCCTGCTCGGGCAGTTTGCGGTGGCGCCGATGCTCGCGGCCATCGGCATCGACCCGGAGTTTCGCGATCTGACGGTGGGCTACGTTGGTGCAATCATGTTTGGTGGCCCCGGTATCTTCATCTTCCTGGCACTTCGGTTCACGACCGAGGGCATCGGTCATACACGACCGATCATGTTCACATCTCTGTTTGCGCTGATCTGCAACGTGTTCCTGAATTACGTTTTGATGTTCGGCAAGTTTGGCGCGCCGGCGCTCGGCGTGGTTGGCTGTGGCATCGCCAGTGCGACGACCATGTGGCTGGTTGCCGTGGCGCTCGCTGGACACATGTTCTTCAGCCGTTTTTACCGACCTTTCGAAATATTTTCCCGGGTAGCGCCGCTACGCTCGCCCGTACTCAAAGAGATTGTCGTGCTGGGTATCCCGATCGCCGTCACGATTACGGCCGAGGCCGGGTTGTTCTCGGCGGTTTCGATTCTCATGGGCACTCGGGGAACGGAAATCACGGCAGCACACCAGATCGCAATCAACTTTTCGGCGACCACCTTCATGATCCCGCTCGCGTTGAGTTCGGCAACGACCATTCAGGTCGGCCAGCTAATCGGTGCCGGCAAACTGCAGAGCGCACGCACCACTGGCGCCCTGGGTATCGGTCTTTGCGCTTTCTTTATGGGGCTGTCGGCAATCTTCTTGCTGATATTCCGCGATGCAGTAGTGGGCCTCTATACCGACGATGCGGCAGTGCGTGGCATCGCGATCAGCCTGCTTTTGATGGCCGCAATGTTTCAGATCGCGGATGGTGTGCAGGTCGGCGCAGCCGGGGCACTGCGTGGCTTCAAGGACACCCGAATCCCAATGGCGGTCAATATGTTCGCCTACTGGGCGCTGGCGTTTCCGCTGGCGTTCCTCGCCGCTATCACCTTCAAGGCACCGCCCAACTATATCTGGGCCGGCTTTGTTGTCGGGCTGGGAGTGGCGGCGGTCCTGTTGTCCTGGCGCTATCACCACGTATCGAAAGTCTGAACCTTAAAGCACGTCAGCTATCGCCCTGACCGAAGTCCGGACTATCGCCTGCGAGATACTCTTGCTCCTGCGGCGTATTATCGCGATTGAGAAGCTTGTTGCGGTGCGGGAAACGTCCGAACTGATCGACAATGTCCTTATGCAGCTCTGCGAATTCGGCGCAGGCCATAAAAGTCTCGCGCAATGTCGGTGAAACTGATTCGGCCAGGCGACGATAGATTTCAACAGACTTCGCCTGGACCTTGCGGGACTCGGCATGCTGCAGTGGCATGTAGAAGAAAACCTTCTCGATCGGCGCCAGCTCCTTGTCCTTTTTCTCCATCGCGCCCTTTACGCAAAGTTCGAGTGCCAGCCGGTCTTTCGCGAAAGCCTTGGCCGTACCGCGATGAATATTACGGCGAAACTGGTCGATCAAAATGATCAGCGCCAGGCGGCCGCGCGGACTGTGCGCCCAGTGGCCCAGCTCACCCTTACTTGCTCTTGCGACTTCTTCGGCAAACTCTTTTTCGATCTCGTGATCAAAGACAGGGTCTTCGGTAAACCAGATCTCCATTCGCTGGTCAATCTGCGGCGCTGACAGCGCCTGTTCCTTGAACCAGAATGACAGGATCGCCTCGATGCGAACCTGGTCAACATCGGTAATTGTGGCGTCCATGCTTTCGCTCAGGAGTTTTACTGACATTTTGTCGTCTTCCAATCTATCGCTCTAAAGAAAGTGTGCTGTCGTTACTCAACACGAAGTGCGAACCGGGTCACAAATTGGGCGGAATAGGCCAAATGAGGGGCCCGATCGCAGTAGACTTTACCAGATGATAAGGGATCAAGCGGAAACGGAGCGCCTGACGCCCTGGCGCCTGTCGGTACCCGCACTGGCGCTGGTTGTGCTGCTGTGTGCCTGTGGTGCGCCATCGACAGGACCGGAGAGTGAGATTCGGGGCTGGCTCGACCGAGGCGTGGCCGCTACCGAAGCCAAGGAACGCGGTGAGCTCATGGATATGATCTCGCCAGCCTATGCGGACGCCCGCGGCTATAACCGGGCGCGCGTCGGTAACATTTTGCGAGCCTATTTCCTGCGCATGAACAGGATCGAGCTCATCACCACGGTGAACGAAATTGCGATCATGGGCGATACGGCGGCGGAGGTGCTGTTGACCGTTGGCATGGCTGGCACGAAGGACAGCCTGCTGGGGTTCAGTGCAGACGCGTATGAATTTTCGCTGGAGCTTGAGAAGATGGGCGGCGACTGGCTCCTGATCTCGGCGCGGTGGGGCGAATTTGGGGAGGAGTTGCGATGAGGACACGTTACCGGACACTCAATTTAATACTGGTCGTCATTCTGTTGGCCCTGGGCGGCTGCGCCACCACCGTGCAGGATCTCGTCAAAAGCCCCGCGGTGGAGCTGAATGCCGTTCAGGTGGTGGGGCTCGGCTTCAACAGCCAGACGTTTTTGTTGTCCTTCAATATCAGCAATCCCAACGGATTTGCGCTGCCGGTTCGCTCCGTTAGCTATGCGCTGAAACTGGATGGCCAGCGATTCGCCAGCGGTCAGACACCCGGCGAATTCTCTGTGCCCGCCAACGGCGAATCCCAGTTTGCGATCAGTGTCGATCTGAATCTGTTGCAAACGGCGCCTCAGCTTCTGTCCATTGTGCGGCAGAGTGTTCGCCGCGACGTGAATTACGAGCTTGACGGCCGGCTCGCGGTTGATATTCCGCTGGTGCCTGCCGTCTCCTACCGCAGCACTGGCGCCATCCGCATGAGTTCCGCAGCGCTGTAAACCCCCGACCGCCATGGTTACGCGCGCAACAAACGCGCCTGGCTCGCGTGGCCGTCCTGAAAATACTGAAATCACGCGTATTTTCGGCTCAAAAGTGGCTATTTCACCCCGGACTGCACGAGAGCACAATCTCCTGCTCTATACTTATTGGTTCGCGGCGATATTCGCCAATCCAATGCAGTGAGTTGACAACAGGGACCGGCAGCGGCCCCGACGGTACGCATGACACAGAATTTGGCCAAAACCTTGCACGACCCCGCCTTCCATCGCGATAGCTGCGGGTTCGGGCTGATTGCAAACCTCGATGATATTCCCAGTCACTTCGTGGTCGAGACGGCAATCTCGGCGCTGGCGCGACTGACGCATCGCGGCGCCGTTGCGGCGGATGGCAAAACGGGCGATGGCTGCGGCCTGCTCATCAAATTTCCTCGTGATTTCCTGCGGGCTGTCGGTGAAGAGGCCGGATTCAAGGTCAGCAAACGATTCGCGGCGGGCTGCGTATTTCTGAGCAACGATGATTCGGTTGCCGAAGCGGCCAGGTCGGCCATTAACGAGGCGATTGCTGAGATCGGGTTCGAGGTAGCGGGTTGGCGGCAGGTACCCATCGACACCTCGGCGTGCGGCGAGCAGGCTTTAAGAACGCTGCCGGTTATCGAGCAGGTATTCGTTAATGCGCCTGATGAAATGCCGCGCGGCCGCTTCAATCGCCGCCTGTTCCTGGCGCGGCGACGCGCCGAGAACCGGATTGCCGATTCGGAAACCTACATCGCCAGCTTGTCGTCGGTCACGATCAGCTACAAGGGCATGATCATGCCCCGGGCACTGCCCGAATTTTATCCGGACCTGAAGGACCCGCGACTCGAGTCTTCGGTGTGCCTGTTCCATCAGCGCTTCTCCACGAACACGCTGCCCGAATGGCGGCTGGCGCAGCCGTTCCGCTTTCTTGCCCACAACGGCGAGATCAATACGATTAGCGGCAACCGAAACTGGGCTGTGGCGCGCACCAATAACTATCGCTCGGACAAGCTTGACGATATCTCCGACCTCGATCCGGTCATTTCCCTGACCGGCTCAGACTCTTCGAGTCTCGACAACATGCTCGAGGTGCTGCGCGCCGGCGGCATGGATGTGCTTCAGGCGATGCGCATTCTCATGCCACCCGCCTGGCAGACGGTCGATAATATCGACCCCGACGTGCGTGCTTTCTACGAGTTTTTCGACTGCCAGCAGGAGCCCTGGGACGGACCGGCCGGCATCGTGCTGACCGACGGCCGCTACGCCGCATGCTGTCTCGATCGCAATGGTCTTCGTCCTGCGCGCTACGTGATCACGAAGGACCGGCACCTGACCGTCGCCTCCGAGGTTGGCGTCTACGACTATGACGAAAAGGACGTGCTCAGCAAAGGTCGGCTTGGACCGGGTGAGATGCTGGCCGTCGATCTCGTCAACGGTGTTCTCCTCGATAGCGACGATATCCACGACATACTGAAGACACGTGCGCCCTATAAGAAGTGGCTGAAGCAGGGCGTCCGGTACCTGGACTCGCAGCTTGTCGATACCGCGACTGCAGCAGAACCCATGGAGCCCGAGGTCCTGCAGACCTACCAGAAGATGTTCAACCTGAGCCGTGAGGAACGCAGAGAGATCGTCGCGGTGTTGGCGCAAACAGAGATGGAGGCGGTCGGCTCGATGGGTGACGACACGCCGATGGCGGTGCTGTCGAAGAAAGTTCGTTCGCCATTCGATTACTTCAGGCAACAGTTTGCACAGGTTACCAACCCGCCGATCGATCCCCTGCGCGAGCGCCTCGTCATGTCGCTGCAAACGAACATCGGTGGCGAGTCCAGCCTGTTCGATATAGGCCCGGAGCACGCCGAGCAGGTGATCATCAATTCGCCGGTACTGTCACAGGCAAAACTACGGCAGCTGCTAGGCCCCGACATGTTCGAGGACCGTCACGCGTTTATTGATCTGAACGTAGACAAAGCGCTGACGCTGCCCGAGGCGCTCGACAAGATCTGCGGTCAAGCGGAAGAGGCGGTTCGCACCGGCAAGTTCTTGTTGGTGCTGAGCGACCGCTATCTCGAGGAGGGCAAGCTCCCGGTACATGCTTTGCTCGCTACCGGCGCGGTGCACCATCACCTCGTCAAAGTCGGTCTGCGGTGCGACGCGAACATCGTCGTTGAGACCGGTGCCGCTCGAGATTCTCACCACATTGCGTGCCTGATTGGTTACGGCGCGACTACGGTCTACCCGTATCTCGCTTACCAGTCGTTGCATGAGATAGCGCGTCGTCGCGAAGGCAGAGAACAACAACAGCTCGGTCGTAGCTATCGTCGTGGCATCCGCAAGGGGTTGTTCAAGATCATGTCGAAGATGGGTATATCGTCCATCTCGAGTTATCGTGGTGCGCAACTTTTTGAGATCGTCGGTCTGCACTCCGAGATCGTTGAGAAGTGCTTTAAAGGCACCACCTCACGTATTCAAGGTGCCAACTTTGAGGATCTGCTGAATGATCAGAAGGCACTGGCGGCAATGGCCTGGGAGCCCCGACAGCCGATCGATCACGGCGGTCTGCTGAAATACGTGCACGGCGGCGAGTATCACTGCTACAACCCGGACGTCATAGCGACGCTGCAGTCGGCGGTGCGCTCCGGCGACTACGGTCGTTATGAAGAGTACGCGCGCCTCGTCAATGAGCGACCTGTGGCGACGCTGCGCGACCTGATGAAGGCGGTGCCAGCAGGCAAAGCGATTCCACTCGACGAGGTCGAGCCGATTGAGGACATATTGCCGCGCTTCGACAGCGCCGGCATGTCACTCGGCGCGCTGTCGCCGGAGGCGCACGAGGCGCTGGCAATCGCGATGAATCGCATGGGTGGCCGCTCGAATTCTGGCGAGGGTGGCGAAGATCCGGCGCGTTACGGCAGCGAGCGCAGATCCAAGATAAAGCAGGTCGCATCGGGACGCTTTGGTGTGACGGCCGAATACCTGGTGAATGCCGAGGTCATCCAGATCAAGATCGCACAGGGTGCCAAGCCCGGCGAGGGCGGCCAGCTGCCGGGGCACAAGGTCAACGAGATGATCGCCAGGCTGCGTTATGCGAAGCCGGGCGTCGGGCTGATCTCGCCGCCGCCGCATCACGACATCTATTCGATCGAAGACCTTGCGCAGCTTATCTTCGACCTCAAGCAGGTTAATCCCGATGCACTCGTTTCGGTGAAACTCGTTGCCGAACCTGGTGTGGGTACCATTGCCGCGGGCGTAGTTAAGGCGTATGCCGACCTGATCACGATCTCCGGGTATGACGGCGGTACAGGTGCGAGCCCACTGAGTTCGGTGAAGTACGCGGGCAGCCCGTGGGAACTGGGTCTGTCGGAAACGCACCAGGTGTTGCGCTCACAGGACATGCGCCACAAGGTCCGATTGCAGACCGATGGCGGTCTTAAGACGGGGCTTGATGTCATCAAGGCGGCCATGCTCGGCGCGGAGAGCTTTGGCTTCGGCACCGGGCCGATGGTGGCGCTGGGTTGCAAGTACCTGCGAATCTGTCATCTGAACAACTGCGCGACCGGCGTTGCGACGCAGAACAATGTGCTGCGCAGCGAATATTTCATCGGCCTTCCCGAGATGGTGATCAACTTCTTTCACTTTATTGCAGAAGAGGTGCGTCGCCGAATGGCCGAGCTTGGCGTTCGCAAGCTGGAAGAGTTGATCGGGCGCGTTGATCTCCTCGAGCTGCAGCCCGGTGAGACCGAGCGACAGTCTCGGCTCGATCTTGGCGCGATCGTCTCTGATGACGGACTTGCCAAGGACGCGCCGCAGTTCTGTACTGACCTGCGCAACAATCCTTTCGACCAGGGTGAGTTGGCTGAGCGCATGGTCACCGAAGCGTTGCCGGCGATCGAGTCGCTGACCGGTGGGCGATTCGAATTCGAGATCCAGAATTTCAATCGTTCGATCGGTGCCAGGCTCTCCGGCGAGATCGCGCGGCGCCATGGCAATCACGGTATGCAAGAGGCGCCACTCGATATCGTTTTGCGCGGCACCGCCGGCCAGAGTTTCGGTGCCTGGAACGTCTCCGGCCTCAACCTCACGCTGACTGGCGATGCGAATGACTACGTCGGCAAAGGCATGGCCGGCGGGCGTATCGTTATTCATCCGCCCGCCAACGTCGGCTACAACGCGCGCGAGACCGCCATTATCGGCAACACCTGCCTGTACGGTGCGACCGGCGGTGAGCTTTATGCGGCTGGCCGCGCGGGCGAGCGCTTTGCCGTCAGGAACTCGGGTGCGGCCGCCGTAATCGAGGGGGCCGGCGATCATTGCTGCGAGTACATGACCGACGGCGTTGTAGTCGTTCTGGGACATACAGGTGTCAATTTTGGCGCCGGAATGACCGGCGGTTTCGCTTATGTGCTCGACATCGACCGTGACTTCGTTGATCGCTATAACCACGAGCTAATCGACATCCACCGTATGACGCCGGAAAGCATGGAGCCGCACCTGCATCATCTGCGCGCGTTGATCGGTACACATGTCGAGCTTACGGGCAGTGAGTGGGGCGCCACCATCCTGGATGATTACCGCACGTTCCTGCCTAAGTTCTGGTTGGTCAAGCCAAAGGCGACCGAGCTCGGTTCGCTGATTGAATCCTTACGGCGGGCTGCCTGATGGCGAAGCATCCACTGCAGTTTCTGGAGATCCCACGTCGTGATCCGGACAAGGAGCCGGCCGAGGAGCGCATCAAGCACTTCGGCGAGATCTATGCGTCCTACGACGGTGCCAATGCTGCGGCACAGGCCGGCCGCTGCATCTCCTGCGGCAACCCTTATTGCGAGTGGAAGTGCCCGGTGCACAACTACATTCCGAACTGGCTGGAACTGATCGAACAGGGTCGGTTGTTCGAGGCGGCCGATCTGTCGCACCAGACGAATTCACTGCCGGAGATCTGCGGTCGTATCTGTCCGCAGGATCGTCTTTGCGAAGGCGCCTGCACACTAAACGACGGCATCGGCGCAGTCAGCATCGGCAACATTGAAAAATACATTACCGACGAAGCCGTGAAGCAGGGCTGGCGCCCCGACATGTCGAACGTCAAAGGCTCGGGCAAATGTGTGGGCATTATTGGCGCCGGACCGGCAGGTCTCGCGGCGGCCGACGTGCTTGCACTCAACGGAATCGGCTCTGTGGTTTACGACGCCTACCCTGAAGTTGGTGGCCTGCTTACCTACGGTATCCCGCCGTTCAAGCTTGAGAAACACATCGTCACTCAGCGCCGCGAGATTCTGGAGGGCATGGGCGTCAAGTTCGTGCTGAACACGCGCATCGGTGAAGACAAGCCGTTCCAGGAAATGCTCGACGAGTACGACGCCGTGTTCCTCGGCATGGGTACCTACCAGTACGTGAGTGGCGGGTTTCCTGGCGAGGACCTGCCCGGTGTCTACGAATCGTTGCCTTACCTCGTTGGCAACGTCTACCGCGAACTCGGTCACGACGAGACGGTCTCGCCGTATATAGACCTCGCCGGCAAGAATGTCGTCGTCCTTGGTGGCGGCGATACCGGCATGGACTGCAATCGCACGGCAATCCGGCAGGGCGCAGCAAGCGTCATCTGCGCGTATCGCCGCGATGAAGAAAATATGCCCGGCTCGCGTCGCGAAGTAGCCAACAGCAAGGAAGAGGGTGTTCGCTTCCTGTTCAATAGACAACCGATCGAATTGCTCGGCGATGAGCGCGTCACGGGAGTCAAAGTAGTTGAAACAAAACTGGGCGCGGCGGGTTCGGACGGACGCCGTCGACCAGAACCGATTCCCGGCACCGAAGAGATCCTGCCCGCGGACGCGGTCGTCATTGCTTTCGGTTTTCGTCCTGACCCGCCCGACTGGTTCGAAGAATTCAAAGTCGACACGCTGCAAAGCGGACGCGTACGTGTTGCGGCGCTCGGCGCCTATCCGTTCCAGACGACAAACCCGAAGATATTTGCCGGTGGTGACATGGTTCGTGGTTCCGACCTGGTTGTGACGGCCGTACACGAGGGCCGCGAGGCGGCCAAGGGTATAGCTCGCTACCTGGGCGTCTAACGCTTCAGCGCCCGCGCTTTCTTCTTCTCGGTTTTCTCATATGCCAGCAGCGCCCGAAATGCGCTTATCGAGACATCGGCCTGCCGTCCGTCGGCAAGCCGGTAAATCTGTTCGTAGTACCAGCCGACACGGGCGAACCCGTTAATCATCTTGATCGCCGCGATCGACGAGTTGGGCCCGAGAATTCCCGGGCCGATGCGCAGTCCCGCTTCAACGTCTGGCGCGACATCCAGTTCGCCGTGCAGAATCTTCGCCGGAAAGTCCGGGTCGGTACACAGAGGCCGGCCGAGACCGATCATATCCACGTCGCCGCCGGCCAGGGCTTCATTCATGCCCGCAGTGGAGCGAAAGCCGCCGGTGACCATCAGCGGCATCTTCGCGACCCGGCGTGCCGCGACGGCGTAGTCGAAGAAGTAGCCTTCGCGCGCTCGCGTGCTTTCTTGAACCTTCTCTTCGAAGACGGGTTCCAGCCCGCCGATGCCCAGGAGTTTCGGTTGCTCGTAGTTGCCGCCGGAAATTTCGAGCAGGTCCAGACCCTCCTGGTTCAACATCTCAATAACCTTCAGGCAGTCTTCGAACGAGAAACCGCCTTTTTGAAAGTCGGCCGAGTTCAGTTTGACCGTTACCGAAAAATCGGCACCCGCTTCGCTACGCACCGCACGCACGCATTCGAGCAGCAGGCGCGCGCGATTCTCGAGCGATCCACCCCATTCGTCATCGCGCAGGTTGACGCGCGGCGAGAGAAACTCGGACAACAGGTAGCCGTGCGCCCCGTGCACCTGCACACCGGTGAAGCCGGTCTGCTTCGCGACGCCGGCCGCATGAGCAAAGCGAGCAATGATGTCGCGGATTTCATCGCCGCTTAATGCTCTCGGCTTGCCGAACCTTCCGCCCGGCAGCGCGAGGCCGATGTCGGAAGGCCCCACCGGTTCGGAGGCAATGAGCGCCGGCGTTTGCCGACCGGCGTGGCTGATCTGCATCCAGAGCTGCGTATCATCTGCGGTGCCGGCCTCTGCCATCGCCTCGAGGCTGGATAGCTGTGCTGGCTGCTGAGGGCCGTCGATGACGATGTTGCCGGCCCGTTCCAGGTAGCGCCGGTCGACCTGCACGTTGCCGGTGAGCAGCATGCCGGCGCCACCCTCGGCCCAGCGCCGATACAGGGATGCGTGACGGCCGGTCGCGCGGTTGTACTCGTCGGCGAGGCCCTCGGTCATGGCCGCTTTCGAGAGACGGTTCTTCAGCGTTGCGCCGCAAGGCAAGGTCAGCTTGCTTGCGATAGTTGTGTTGGTCTCGGTGTTGTCTTTCAAGTCTTGTCCGCTCGCTGGATCTATTAATGAGTTGTTCGGTGACCTTCCTGATCAGAATGATCAGGTCCCAAGCGTTTCCAGCAGGCGCTCTACCAGGGCCGCCCCTACCCAGGAGCCGAAGCCCAGAAACACGTACAAAGCCACCCTGCCATAGCTGCCGGCATCGAACGGCCATTCGCTGACTTCGGCGAGACGACGTTCGACCGCCAGATCCGCTCGCAGTTGTTGTGCGTCGTCAACGGATCGTGTTTGAGGGTCGTGCCGTGCCGCGATCGCCTTACGAATACTCCCGAGTTGCGCCTGCTTTATCGCTTTCAGGCGCTGGTGAACGCCCCAGGTGGGTAGCACCAGGGCCAGTATCGACGCGGCGACGAGCATGACTACCGATGACACGGTGCCGAGTGTTGGCGAATTGGGATCCAGCCACAGGTTAGCGGAGATCGACAAACCGACGACGGCCAGCAAACTGGAGCGTACACCCTGTTGGGCATAGGGCTTGACCAGGGATGGGTCAAATAGATCTAGATGCTCGATGGTTCCGGCTGTTTGCGAAATGCGTACAGCACTCCAGACCAGCAGAAACATAAAGCGAAAGTTGAACCAGCCCGTGACCAGCAGCCCCACAAGAATAAAGAAAAACTCTGCGGTCCAGCGCCAAGGCGCACCGGTCTCAAACAAGAACAGAAAATACATCGTCAGCGCACCGGCGACTCCGATCGCATTGGCAAAGAGCCGCGGAAATCCGACTGCGGTCTGGTCTAGTGCGAAGTTGCTGGCCAGCATCTCAAAGTGGTCGCGCGTCCATACGCCAAGGTAGTAGATTGCCATCGGAAGATACCCCGCCATCATGTAGAGCGTAACGGGTGCGCGAATGGTGATATCAGGCATCAGTCCGGCAGCGACAGCATCGACCGTTCCAAGTAGCGAGGTGCACCACAACGCCAGGCATCCAAGGGCCAGCGAGCAGGCGATTCCAGCAACTACGGGAGGCACAGAGAGCGTTTCATACAGCCATGAAAACACTCGATCGCTTGCCGGCCGATAACTCAAGGTTGACCTGCTGACCAATGTGCGTGTGCGATTCGTGGTCTCTTCATCAAGTGCGCCTGTTGCGAGGCACTATCATGGCTGAACCGGCTGCAATGCGAAAGCGTGCATATATCGACAACAGCCCGCGCAGGCGCGGGCTTATTGGCTTTGGTAAATGGGCGACAAACAGGTAGGCTAAGTTCTTGCCCCAGCGAGGCGCGTATGTTCGTCAAGACCCACAACTTCAGTGATGCAGCACTCGCACGCTTTCGCGACCTGCAACGCACCTCGTTCGCGATCCTCGAAGAAACTGCCGCCAGCTTGTCGGGCGACGAAACCGAAAAGGACGTTGCCCGCGCGCTTGTGAAATCCTATCGTGCCGCCGGCGCTGACTCGTTTTTTCATCTGCCGGTTGTACTGTTTGGTGAACGCACGGCACTTCCTGGTGACTGGACGATTGGCAAGTTCTTCCCAAGAAGCAGAACGCTCGAGCCGGGTGACAGCGTCATTCTCGATGCAGCGCCGTTGTTCAGCGGATACCTGGTCGATACCTCTTACAGCTTTTGTTTTGGCGGCAATCCTGAACACCGGGTGATGATGCAACACCTTGCGACGTATCGTGAGTCCGTACCCGCGGCCATAAACAGGGGCGACAGTTTCAAGACGATTGCAGATGGCGTCTTGGACTCAATGAAGGCGGCGGGCTATGAACCGGCGCATACCAAGCATCCGGGAGAGGTGCTCGGGCATCGCGCTGTCAAGACTCCCAACCTGCCGTTCCAGCTGCGCATGCAGGGATTCGATGCGGTATCGCTAAGCTGGTTCAAGCTGAAGAACAGCATGGCGACCAGTGGGCTGGGCAACCGCAGCCCGCTATGGAATACGCACAAGACATCGGAACATCCGGCCCACGACGGACTGTGGCTGGTCGAGCCGCATGCGGGTCTCGGCGCTGTTGGCGCGAAATGGGAAGAAATCCTGGTTGTCGAAGACGGCAAAGCGCGGTGGCTTGATGACAACCCGCCGCACGTGCGCCAGTGGTTGCAGATCAGGATGGGTGACGCCTATGGGCCATCAAAAAGCGCAGCGGTGGCCTGAATGGGGATCGCAGCCAGCGTACAAAGCCCTAACCCGGCCGCGGCAATCGCACACGCAGCGTAACGCCACCTTCGATATTCTCTCCACTGATACGACCGCCATGGCCTGCCGCGATCAGTCGTGCGATATAAAGGCCCAGCCCGAGATGCCGGTCGTCGCCACCAGGGCGCACCGAAACCATCGAATCAAACATCTGCGTTCGCATCCGTTCCGGCAGCGGTGGCCCCGGATTGGTGACAGACAGTTCGAACGTGCTGTCGTCAGCTGCCAGGCGAACGGTGATGGTATCGCCGGTCTCGCTGAAGCCGACCGCGTTATCGATCAATTTGTCGAGCATCTGGATAAGCAGCTCCGGGGACCCGCTCATCGCAGCGCTCGTGATGTTGCAATCGAAAGTGAAAGTGCGCTCACTGTAGACATCGCGATACGCGGCAACGACTGAATCCAGTACTGTTTTGAGATCGAACGACTCCGGCTCGGCGTTCGACATCAGCTCTTCGACACGACTTGCCTCGCTCATCGCGCTCAAAATACGCCGCAATCGATCGGCACCATCGCGGGCACGCGTCGTATATCCCTTGCCGGCCTCGCTGAGGGGTTCATGCTCCAGGTTTTCAAGCGAAGAGGTAACGATCGCGAGTGGCGTGCGCAGTTCGTGCGACAGTTTTGACGCCAGCGAACGCAGGTATTCGTTGTAGTCACCGAGCTGCTGCAAAACGCTTGAGAAGCTGCGGGATAAGTCTCCAACCTCGTCACCAGCGAGTGCGCTGGGCAGCGGCGACTGCAGGTTTTCGGACTCGAGAGCGGTCTCCGCCGCGACGGACAAATGCCGGATGCGTCTCGACAGCCAGGTTGCGTAACCAAGAAGTGTTCCGGCGACCAGCAGCGTGGCGATCAAGGTCACGTTTATCAGGCGCGCCAGGCCCTCGTTGCTCAGGCTCAGGATCGCATCTGTTCCCTGCTGCAGGATCACTGCGCCGATCGTCAGATCATCGACGTTGATGGGTGCCGCGACTGCAACAACGGCCTTGCCGGTCTCGCCGCTTCGAAACCAGGCACCCATCTCCCGACCTTGAAGAGCGGAGCTGACATAGGCTTGCTGTTCCCGTCCGAGCGCATCCGGCTCCGCGAACGCGGCTTGTTTGCCGGACTCAACCAACAGCTCGTAAATTTTGCGGGCGACGCCAAGGCGTGTATCTGCAGTCGCCTTGTCACTTAGCGCACCGACACTCGCAATACGCCAGCCGCTCGCGTCTGTTACGAGCAGGCGCATATCCGGTTGCACAAGCCGGGCGGCAATCGCCGTGATCTCGGCTGACTGCTGCGAGACGGCCCCCGGCATTGCTGCAGAGAAACTGTTGCTGCGCGTGCCAGGCCGAGCCGCGCCGTCGGTATTGTTGATGACCAGGCCGAGGTGGGTGCCCAGCAGCGCTGCGGGGATTCTGGCCTCGAGCCGATATCCGCCCGGCCTGTCCTGCCAGTGCGCCGAGATCGCGGATTCCGGGGCGAAGCCGTACGCGTTCTGTTTATAACTCAGGATTCTTCCCGGGGCCTCGGCAGAAAAGACAAGGTTCTCCTCGAGGTACGGTGGGTTACTGCTGACCAGGCTGATGCGATCCGCGTACTGCGAAGCTTCGTCGAGGATCATGGATCTTGATGTTGCATAAACGACATTGCGGTCGGTCACGTCGACGTACAGGTAGATGGTCTCGCCGAAGGCGCCGAGAACGACCTGTATCGGCCCATCCGCGCCACGAATTGTCCTGAGCGATTTCGTGTCCAGGGTCCAGTCGTCGAAGTAGCCATCAACCTTCGGGCGTGCCGTCAGCGCGTGCAGGTAAAGCTGGTCCGCAGTGCTGGCCGCTTCGTCCGGTAAAGGAAACTCCTCCCGGTACTGCTGCAGTGAATTGGCGAGTGCGCGCGCCGTCGCGGCCAGCATCTGCTGCTGACCGGTACGCAATGCCGATTCCGTTTCCCGAATGAATTCACAACCGGCCCAGGGCAACATCAGCGTCAGCAGGCTGACGAGAAGCAGTTGGCGTTTCAGATTCATCGTGGCGATCCGCCTGAAGTGAACCGCGTTAGTCGCTCAGCCAGCGGTAGCCCATACCGTAGACTGTCTCGATAGCGTCGAACTCGTTATCAAGGGAAAGGAATTTTCGGCGAATGCGTTTCACGTGTGACGTAATGGTGTTGTCGTCCAGCACGGCCTGGGCCGCGTCCATCAGCTGCTGGCGGTTCTTGACGTGACCCGGGTAACGCGCCAGCGCGTGTACCAACCAGAATTCCGTCAAAGTGAGCCCGACAGGTTGTTCCTGCCAGTGAATGGTCATGCGCTCGGTGTCGATGACAAGATCGCCGCGAGTGATGCGGCTCTCGGCGCCCTGCGGCTTCTGCATAGCGTTCAGTCTCCGAAACAACGCCGCTATGCGTGCCATCAGGTGCGGCAGGCTGATGTCCTTGGTCAGGTAGTCATCAGCGCCGAGTCGCAGGCCGGAAACTGCGTCAAATTCGCTGTCGCGTGCCGTCAGGAAAATAATAGGCAAGTCGGCCGAACGCGCGCGCAGCTCGCGACATAATTCGAAACCACCCTCAACATCGTCGCGCAGGTTGATGTCGATGACGACGAGGTCCGGCAGGCGCACCTCGAATGCGCTCAAGGCGGGTGCGCGGGCCTCGAAGGTATCCACGGCGTAGCCTTCGCGGCGAAACGCCTCCGCGTAGTTATCTCGAATCGCCGCCTCATCCTCAACGATCGCTATCCGTTTCGCCACATGGGCCTCCCTTTTCGTACTCCGCAAAGATGGCGGACTACCAGTCGCCACAATTTGCCACATTACGCCGGTGCATTGCCATGCCGCCGTCGGCAGATCGGCGCTTTGCCGCGTTGCAATAGTGTCTACATCGAAGGGAGGCGGCAATGAATAGAATCAAGTTCCGATCTGGCAGGCGACATGTATACGCACTGCTAGTGCTGTTCGCTATCTCAGGCCTCGGGTACGCGCAGGAAACCACGCCCGACGCGGCTCATATCGGCAGCCTGCTCTGGCAGATGGAGCAGGGCTATAGCACCGCGACGCTGCTTTCGACCGACGTCCAGATGGATATCAACGGCCTGATCGCGCGGGTTGCCGTGCGCCAGCAGTTTCGAAATGAAAGCGCTGAATGGGTCGAGGGCATCTACGTTTTTCCGTTGCCCGATAAGGCCGCGGTCGATCGCATGCGGCTGCATATCGGGGATCGCCTTATCGAAGGTGAGATTCAGGAGAAAGAACGTGCCAGGAAAACCTATGAACAGGCAAAACAAGCCGGCAAGAAAACCAGCCTCGTCGAACAGCAGCGCGCCAACCTTTTTACAACGTCGGTGGCAAACGTCGCGCCCGGTGAGCTGGTCGTCGTCGAAATCGAATACCTGGAAGATGTTCGCTACGAAGATGGCCGCTTCAGCATACGATTCCCGATGACGCTGACTCCCCGGTATATCAGCGGACAGGGCATGCCCGACAAGGTCGGCAATGGCTGGTCCGGCGATACTGATCGGGTGCCGGACGCGTCGCTGATCACACCGCCGATGGTGCCCACATCAAGCGGACACAAGATCACATTAACGGCCGACGTCAATGCCGGAACTCCGCTGGAGATCGTTGCCAGCCGTTATCACCCGGTCAGTGTTACAGAGGGCGGCGGACAGTACCGAGTCGCACTGAGCGGCGACAAGGTACCCATGGACCACGACTTTGAGCTCGTCTGGCAGCCTGTGCCGTCGGCGGAACCGCGGGCCATGGCCTTCACGGAGGTCGTTGAGGGACAACCGTATCACCTGCTGATGGTGATGCCGCCGGACCAGCACGAGGCGCTGGCGTCACTAATGCCTCGCGAAATAATCCTGGTCGTCGATACCTCCGGTTCCATGCATGGCGTTTCCATGGCACAGGCAAAACGCGCTGTGCAGCTGGCGCTGAAAGGTCTGCAAGCAACGGATCGCTTCAACCTGATCGAATTCAATTCGTACGCCGCCGCGCTCTTTTCGTCGAGCGTTGCCGCGACAACCGCCAACGTCAATAAAGCGCTGAATTTTGTGCAACAACTCGATGCCAATGGCGGCACCGAAATGCGCTCGGCATTGTCAATGGCTTTGCGGGACAAGCCGCTGGCTACGCATCTTCGCCAGATCGTTTTTATCACTGACGGCAGTGTCGGCAATGAGGACGACCTGTTCATGATGATCGAAGGGAAGCTCGGCAATGCGCGGTTGTTTACGGTGGGTATCGGTTCTGCCCCAAACAGCTGGTTCATGCGCAAGGCGGCAGAGGCTGGCCGCGGTTCATACACGTTCATAAGTGCAGTGCATGAGGTTGGCGAGAAGATGGATCGCCTGTTCCGGAAGCTGGAACAACCGCAGGTGACCGATATCTCCGTGCAGTGGCCGAGCGGCGTTGTCGTCGACAGCTACCCGGCAACCGTGCCGGACCTGTATTTCGGCGAACCCGTTACCGTGAAGGTCCGTGCATCCGGTGACTATCGTGACGGCGACACGGTGCGGGTCAGCGGCAACTCTGTAATGGGCGGCTGGGCGCGCACGCTGCCGGTTCGGTCCGCGCAGGCGAGCAGCGGTGTCGCAGCTCTTTGGGCGCGAGCCCGTATTGGCGAACTCCTGGATGAGGAACGCCGAGGCAGGGATTCCAACGAGGTCTGGTCGGCCATCGTCGAAACGGCGCTCGCCCATGAGCTCGTCAGCAAATACACGAGCCTCGTTGCCGTAGACAAGACACCAGCCCGTCCACCGGGTGATCCCTTGTCCAGCGAACAGGTGCCAAACCTGATGCCCTACGGCCAGAGCACAAACGCTATCTTCGGCTTTCCGGCTACCGCAACCAGCGCGCCTCTGCTTCGCCTGATCGGACTCGTGTGCGTGTTCTCCAGCCTGCTGCTGTTTGCAGCGCTGCGTGTCAATGACAGGCTCTGCCGTGTCCGTGCGGGCTAGAACGGCGGGGTTCTGGGTTGTGGCCTGCCTGCTCGGAATCGGTTTCTGGAGCCTGGCTGGCGGTACCTACATTCCGGCGAAAGCCTGGCTGGCGCAGGGACTCATGCAGCGCGCGTGGCTGCGGGCGGGCCAGGACGTCGACCGGCCTGTACCGTGGCCGTGGGCGGATACCTGGCCGGTCGCACGACTGCGTTCCGAGTCGAGGGATGTCGACCTGATCGTACTCTCGGGTGGCTCAGGCCGGACGCTCGCATTCGGGCCCGGGCATCTCAGTGCCAGTGCCATGCCGGGCGAGATTGGCAACACTGTTATTGCGGGGCACCGCGATACGCATTTTCGATTCCTGAGGAACGTTGAGAAGGGTGAGTTGCTGAGCATCGAATCGGCTGGCGGACGCAAGCACATTTACGAAGTGCTCGGCGCCGATATTGTTGACGCTCGCAAAGGCGGGCTTCTCCTGGACACCGACGCAGCGATGCTGACGCTCGTGACCTGTTATCCGTTCGAAACGCGCGATACCGGCGGTCCGCTACGCTACATCGTCACGGCGAGGATGGTTTTCTAAGAAGCTGGACGCGCAGCAGCGCAGCAGCGCCGCCGCGCTGATAGCGTCGGTAATCTTCCCGTCCAACACCATCGTAACCGCCTCGTCGAGCGGCAGCTTTCGGACCTGCAGGTCTTCGGTTTCCTCGAAGTTGGTCTCGCCGAAAGACAACTCAGTTGCGACATAGGCAATACCGAGCTCGTCGGTGATCGAGTTGCTGGGGTGCAGCCGCATGATCTCTTTCCAGCTTGCCGCACGAATGCCGGTTTCCTCGGCAAGTTCGCGCTTTGCAGCCGACAGCGGCGGCTCGGCGAGCGGCGCGCCACCCATCGGCAGTTCCCAGGAGAATTCGCCCAGCGTGTAGCGACTCTGTCCAACCAGCCAGGTGTTGTCGTCGCTATCCAGCGCAACGATGGCGACGGCGAGGTTCTTGAAGTGAACATGGCCATAAAGGTTGCGGCCGCCGCCGGGGTTGATGACTTCGTCTTCAAACACCTGCATCCAGTCGTTTTCGTAGACGCTTCGCGAAGAGAGCTTTTTCCAGCTCATTCGTAGTCCCTTGCGACAGCGGTCTCAACCAGTAGCTTGAAACGGTTCATGTCCGTGTCGCTGCGATCGCAAATGGATTGACGCATGAACAGTGCCATTATTTTCATGAAACCCTTGAAGCCGTACTTGGTATTCATTGTCCACAGTGTCCTGCCATCCTCGGTTTCAGCAAAGTGATTGACGATCACGACGTTCGCCCATCGCGACTCGTAAGTACCGCCCAGGAAATTGGGCTCACTGCGCGCCGTAATAGTCTCTGTCATTACCACCTTGCAACCGTTCTCATCGTAAACGAGCTCTGATATCGCGTCGGGCCGGCCCGGCGTGCCGGACTTGTGCGTGAACGATTTGAGCGTTGGCTGCCATTTCATCATGCTGTCCGGGTCGTCAAACATTCTCCAGACCGCAGCGAGATTCGCATCGATCACTATCTCCGCCTTGTTTTTCATCGCCGTTCCCTGTATTCGTCCCCCCTGATATTAGCCCATAAGGCCTAAGCGTCCTGTCCCTTGAGTTCGTTTGATTTCAGAGACCGCAGATCGCGCCGCAACGACGCGCGTTCCGCAGGCACTAACGAGTCTATTGGCAAGGGATGCAACGGTGTGGTGTCGCGATCTGCGGTCTCCCGCCGGGCGCGTCGTCCAAGGCCCTTGGCGGCGTTGCGCCACCAGGCTATGGCCCCGGCATTCCCTGCGCGGCCCGCCTTGCCAAAGGCCTTGCACGCGCACGCTGAAATAGTACGAACTCAAGGGACAGGACGCTAAATGGAACCGCAGAAAGCCAAGCTCACCCGGGGACCGGTTGGCCGCCATCTTGTCGATATGACGTTGCCCATGTTGCTGGGCATTACAACGATGATGGGACAGTCTTTCATCGATGCGTGGTTCCTGGGCAAGGTCGGAGATCGGGCGCTGGCAGCCTTCAGTTTCGGATTTCCGATGTTGATGATCGTAACCAGCGTAGCGATCGGTCTTGGCGCCGGCACCTCATCCGTCGTGGCGCGTGCGATCGGCAAGGAAGATCATAGCCGCGCCAAACGGCTCATTACCGATAGCCTGATCTTGTCGTTCCTGATTACGGCGGCCGTTTCGCTCGTCGGTTTACTCACGATTGACCCCTTGTTCCGCGTGCTCGGGGCTCCCGAAGACATGATCCCGATGATCCGGAGCTTCATGACGATTCTCTACAGCGGCGTGCCGTTCGTCGTGGTTGGTATGGTCGGCATGAGCGGGATGCGAGCAACGGGCGACACGCGCTTGCCCGGCAAACTCATGATCGGCGGCGCGCTGCTGAATGTAGTGCTCGATCCCATCTTCATCTTCGGCTTCGGGCCCGTTCCGGCGATGGGCCTGGACGGTGCTGCGATGGCTGGTCTGCTGGCAAGGGGCGCCATCTTCGTCGGCACCCTGTACTTCTTGATACACCGGCTCGATATGGTGACTTTCAGGAAGCCCGAACTCGCCGAACTCAAGCGGTCATGGCGTGACATTCTGCACGTCGGGTTGCCGGCCGCTGGCACGAATGCCATCGTGCCGGTCGGCCTTGCTGTGATCACTGCGATGATTGCGCGTTTCGGCCCGGAGGCTGTTGCAGGATTCGGCGTTGCGAGCCGGATCGAATCGCTGGTCCTCGTGCTGTATTACGCGCTATCCGCCGTCATAGGCCCTTTTGTAGGACAGAACCTGAGTGCCGGAAAGGAAGACAGGATTCAGCTATCGCTGCGCCTGTGCGCGATGTTCTGCATCTCGAGTGGTCTGGTGGTCGCAGTCGTACTAGCGCTGTTGTCCGGTTTCCTGCCGACCCTGTTCAGCGACAACGAAGCGGTGATGAGCGTTACGCGAATGTTCCTGTTGATTGCACCGATCAGCTATGGGGCCTACGGCATCGTCATGGTAGTGAATGCGGCGTTCAACGGGCTCGGCAACCCGATGCCGGGCGTCATTATCAGCGTAACCCGTATCCTCGTGTTGTACGTTCCGCTTGCCATTCTTGGTGTGCGCTTTTACGGGATTGTCGGCATCTTCGCGGCTTACGCGTTGGCGAACATTATTTCCGGGATCATCGGTTACTACTGGGCGAAGACCAATGCGCACCGCCTCTGCAAGCTATCCACGAGTCAACCTGGCGGTTGAATCAGCAGCGTCTGCAGGGCATATCCAAGCGGTCCCTTTTCATCGAACAACGTTGCCCGAGAGAGCCCGATGCCAGTCGCTTCCCAGAACGACACGGCACTGGACGCAAGCCACTCCGACTCGGGCAGGCGATGCAGGACGATGGTCAGATCAGGATTGACAAACGTCAGGTCAGTCAGCTCCGCATTTCTCGACGTACCGTTGCCACAGTCGGCCAACGGGCAAATCCGCTGAAAAGGTGAGGGGACCTCGTGCTCGATTAGCGGTGGCGTTTTCATCCACAGCGTCGTCGGCCCCGGGTTGTTGTTTTCTCCCGGTGGGTAGGCAACGTCGATCCAGTCGCGGAAAAACGGCAGCTCGTGGTGGGCGTGTTCGACGGCGAATTTGCCAGGCGTGGCGTCTCGTATTGACGGGCCGCGGACCTCCGTCGTCGGCAGGCTGCCGAAATCCGACTTCACCAGGTGCAGACTGGTCGCCGTCGCGCAGACCTTGCCTGTCGCGTCGGTGAGCGTCGCTACCGCCGTTGCGGCGGAGCGGCCGCTGCGGCTGATCTTCGTCGCGATACGAAACCCCGATATCGGAATCGGTCGGGCATAGTCAGCCGTGATGCGAACCAGCTGCTTGTCGGTCACCGCGCGCTCCAGCGCTCGCACTATCAGGCCGGTTACGGGACCTGCGTGGCAGGCGTCAGCCGACCAGGGCCCGCGCGCACCGTCATTACCGACGAAACAGTCGTCGTCATGAATAGAAAAGAAGGCTCGCATGTCGTTGCTCACAGCCTCAGGACACCATCGGTAATACAGTCTTGCGATAGCCGATGTGCATACCGATGCCGCGACTCGCCATAAACAGCAGGAAGGCGAGCCACAGTCCATCGTTGCCCAAAGGCTGCAAGACATACCATGCCGGTAGGAAGACGCAAACTGTCGAGACGAACATGATGTTACGCATTTCTTTTGCCCGCGTTGCACCGACGTAGACGCCATCGTAGAGAAAAGACCAGACAGAAACGAGCGGGGAGGCAATCATCCATGGCAGATAACGAGTTGCTGCTTCGCGCACGTCCGGCAGGTCCGTCAGTATGCGGATGATGAGCGGGCCGGCCAGCAGATACGCAATCGTGAAGCCGAGCGAGAAGATCAGCGACCACTTCAATGTCAATCGGACTACCTCCTCGAGCGCATCGCGCCGTTTCTGCCCGATGGCCTTGCCAACAAGGGCTTCCGCCGCATGTGCTAGCCCGTCGAGTCCGAACGCAGTAAGGTTTTGAAAATTCATCAGGACGGCGTTGGCGGCGAGAACCAGGCCACCGAGTCGCGCCCCCTGCGCGGTAACGAAACCGAGCGTAAACACCAGCGCCATCGTACGTATGAACAGGTTGACGTTGACGGAGAAGAAAGCCCGGTAAGCGGAGATGTTGACCAGGTGCGCCAACGGCCAGTGGCCTTCGCGGCGCCGAAGCGCAGAAATCACAAACGCGCCGCCAACCGCGAGCCCCGCATACTCGGCGAATACGGAGGCCAGTGCGACGCCGTCTACTTTCATGCCGAGGCCCAGTACGAAGACCAGGTCGAGAACGATATTCGTGATATTGATAGTAAGAAAAATGAACAAAGGAACGCGCGCGTTTTGCAGGCCTATAAACCAGCCGATCAACACGAAATTGGCAAGCGTGCCAGGCGCACTCCAGATGCGGATCGAAAAATACTCGAGCGCAAAGCCCTGGGTTTCTAAGTCGGGTCCAAGCAGCTGCATCGCAATGCTGCCGAGCGGGGCTTGCAGCGCTATCAGGGCGAGCGCGATCAGCAGGGCGACGATCAGTGCCTGCCCGAGTGATACGCGCAGACCGTCATTGTCGTTCGCACCAAAGCTTTGAGCGGTTATTCCCGTCGTTCCCATGCGCAGGAAGTTCACGCCCGTGTACAGGAAGCTGAAAATCATCGCGCCGATGGCGACGGCGCCGAGGTAAACGGGACTCTCGAGGTGCCCGGTGACGCCCGTGTCGACCATGCCGAGCAAGGGCACGGATACGTTCGACAGAATCATCGGCACCGCGATGCGCCACATATCGCGGTTCTGGAGCAGAGGCGGGTTGTAACCTGTCTCTTTATCCGTCATTAGCTGTGTCTTGAGACAGGTTCTGCTTCAAGCGGCGCTCATCAGAATGCGTTGACGCCTGTCAGTTCCTTGCCGACGATCAGCTGGTGAACCGTCTCGGTTCCTTCGTACGTAATAACGCTCTCGA
>RCNG010000137.1_pt1 | contig 28922 bp, 22 predicted proteins | sample 2041371 | NCBI WGS metagenome assembly RCNG01 (sample SAMN09708227, study PRJNA481090) | Marine sediment metagenome, whole genome shotgun sequencing project. | biome: marine sediment; feature: ocean; material: sediment; isolation source: Sewage treatment plant 1 marine sediment (STP1) ... | reverse complement strand
CCATCGGAAACAACCCCCACTCATCTCCGGAGAAGCCAAATGAACCGGCGCGCAGAACCGTCAGCCGTTCCGAATCGACGTTCGCAAGAAATACATCAATACCACCAATATTATTGAGCGCGAAAACTCCGATGGTAATGACACCGAAGAAAATCAGGATCATTTGAATCGTGTCGGAATAGACGACTGCTTTCATTCCGCCTTGCAGGGAGTAAATGATAGTAACGACCCCGATAACACCGATTGCCACCATAAAATCGATACCCATGACACTGTTCAAAACCAAAGCCGTTGCGTAGATGGTGATTCCTGTGCCAAACGAGCGGCTGACCAGAAAAACCGCACTGATCAAGAAGCGCGTAGATTTTCCAAAGCGGCGTTCGAGAAAATCGTAAATACTTACGACACCGGAGCGATACAGGGCGGGAAGAATGTAGACCATCAGAAACAACATTGCGATCGGCACCGCAAACTCATACGACAGCCAAACCATACCGCCGCCTTCTCGGAGTCCAACGAAGGCGGGTGCCGAAATGAAACTAATGGCCGACAATTGGGTAGCCATCGTCGACAGAGTCAGCGGGAAGGTGCCCAACTGGCGGCCGCCCAGAAAATAATCCTTTTTTGATTTTTGCTCTTTAAAGAAATACCCGAGGCCAAGAAGAAGTCCGAGATAACCAATCACGATTGCGAAATCGAATGTATTCATAGCAACTCCTGAGTGTAATTTCAGTCCTGACGACTGCTTTTTAACCAGCGCACAGCGTACGGCGATAATTCATGTTGACCAACACCGAACACCTCTCCGGATAACAGGTCGGTGCCCGCAGTTTCGTCATCAACACTGATCGCGACATGCTCTGCCGCAAGATTCACGATGCAACTGATACTATCGCTGGCGCCCGCATCACCGCGCTGTATTGCAAATATCTGTCGCCCAAGTTCAAGAACGCGAAACGACGCGTAGGGGTCGAACGCTGATTGCCCTCGACGTACATTGATGAGGAAAGTGAGGGCCGAAAATATTCGGCTTTCCAGGCTACTATCATCAGAAAGTTTGCCGGCAATATCGGAAAAGTCATGTTGTGAGCGATTTATGCTTCGCGCTCTGCCAGTTTGCGCGACGCGCTGCAAATCATTGCGCGTTCCGAGTAGAGACTGAATATAGATAGCCGGGACGCCCGGCATTACCAGCACGATCGCTTGCGCCGCGATGAACCGCGCGACCGTGAGTGAGATTTCATCGCTATCTTTGGAAATCAGGTCGAGGAACGTACAGTTCAGTTCGTACGGATGTTCCCCACCATCGGCAAGTGTTCGCGAGGAAACCAGTCCATTCGCCGCAATGGCCGCGTCGACGAGCAGCCCTAACTCTTTGTCGGTCAGTATTTCTTCCACGGGCCGAACGCCAACTCCATCGTGGCTTGCCGAGAAATTCAGAAAACATACCTGATCCGAAGGAGTGGACAATCGACTTGCCCATTCGCTGAGACGGCGTCCGTCACCTACGATAAAGCTGTACGCCGTTAGTGGCGGCAGCGCAAAGTTATACACCATATGTGCTTCGTCGTGCCCGTCACCGAAATAAGCGACATTTTCCCGGTGGGGCACATTGGTCTCCGTAACGACGACAACGTCCTCACAAAACACCCCGATAGCATGGCGCAGGATCTTAATCAGTACATGTGTTTCCGGTAGATTGGTGCTTGACGTGCCGATCTCTTTCCACAAAAACGTCACAGCATCCAGACGTAATAACCGAACACCTTTAGAGATGATGAAAAACAACACATCTATAATCGCGATCAGTACCTCCGGGTTGCGGAAATTCAAATCGACCTGGTCGGCACTGAATGTTGTCCAGATGTGGTGTTCGCCGCCTTCACTGTCTTCGAATCGAGTCAACAACGGCGACGTACGTGGGCGCACAACGCTGGAAACATCGACATCGGCATCACATTCGACAAAATAGTCGGCAAATTCCGGGTCGCCATCTAGATACTTCGCGAACCATTCCGACCGACTAGAGATGTGATTGATGACGGCATCGCCCATTATGCGGCAGTCTTCTGCCAAATCGCCAATGTCGCTCCAGCTTCCGAGGTCATCACGGACAGCGAAGTAGTCGATGACAGAAAAACCATCGTCGGACGAGTAGGGGTGAAACGGGAGAACGTGCACGAGTTCGAAAACGCCCCGCAAGTGCTTTCTGTAGAAGCGCCGCAGCACCTTTAGCGGCACGACTCCACGGTCCGTAAAGGTGTCACCGTAGGTGATTAGAAGTACGTCTTTTTCGCTGAGACGTGCGTTGACGCTGAACGCCTGAGTGTCGTCGTATTTCCCGTGCAAAGCCTCGATCCGTGCAGATATGCCTGGTGCAATTTCGTCGCCGTACAGTTGCCGCAAATATTGATTCTGTAAGTCCATACCGAGTATTTTTGCCGCAAAGTTTCCTGAAGAGCTTTTAAGGGACACTCACAATTTACACTAATTTCGTCATTAAAACCCACAATGGGTTGAAAATGTAATTGATTCATGTACTATTAAATTCGACTCAAGAGGCGTGGCGTCTTACGCCAAATTCAAAAAAACATAGATTATTTCCCTGGGGGGATATGGTATGAAATTCAATCTAAAACCAATTGCAGCTGGCGTAGCTACGGCGCTTGCAATGTCGCAGCCGAGTATCAGTCACGCGCAAGATGACGGCGATAAGTCAAAACAGCAACGGGAAATTGAAGAGATAGTGGTAACAGGTACAACTTCCAAAGGTCGTACTAAATTGGATTCATCTGTAGCCATCACAACGGTCAATTCAGAACAACTCTCGTTAGAGGACGCTTTTGGTACTGCTGATGTGCTTGAGTTGGTGCCGGGTTTCTGGGTCGAGGATTCGGGTGGTGAAGTCAGTAATAATGTGGCACCGCGCGGGCTCGGCGGTGGTGCGGCATTTAGCTTTATCAGTATTCAGGAAGATGGGCTTCCAGTAATTTACGATGGGCAACAAGTTGACTCACTGCAACGTCAGGATGTGACCATCGAGCGATTTGAAGCCATTCGTGGTGGTACGGCTGGTATTTTGACTGTAAATGGCCCGGCCTCCATCGTTAATTTCATCACCCGCAAGGGCACTGAATCGCCAGAAGGCACGGTCAAATTCACGACTGCTGATTATGGTTCGTATCGAGGCGAATTTTTCTACGGAGGCCCATTGTCGGATGACTGGTTGATCGGCGTTGGTGGTTATTATCGCAGTGCTGATTCTGTTCGGGATGTTGGTTTCAGAGCAGACAGAGGTGGCCAAATTCGTGTCAACCTGACCAAGGTGATTGACGATGGTGAGATCAATTTCAGTTTCAAAAAAGTTGACGAGAGCAATTCGTTCTATTTGCCAATTCCGCTCGCGAATCAGAATGATCCGCAGGCTGTTCCGGGAGTCGATCCTAATACAGGGACCTTGTTGGGTCCGGATGTGTCGCGATTCACCCATCTAACGCCTGGTGGTCCCATTCAAACAAATTTGCGTGACGGCTTTGCAACGGATGCGACCGTCTTCGGCGCTTCCTTTAGCAAAGTGCTTAACAGCAACTGGTCGGTTAATGCGGCAGCTCGATTTACTCAATTTGACCTGGGTATCAACGCCGTGTTTAGTCGCTCGTTGGAGTCGGCTTCCGATCGTCTTACAAATGAAACTGCTGGCTTGCTGGCAGCGTTTCCTACGGCCGTTGCCACGCAATACCAATACAGCGATACAGGGGACGTGGTCACTGATCCGGATGCCCTAAATGGCAACGGACTTCTGGTGAATTCGATTGCACTCTTTCGAGAACGTGATGTCGAGCAATTTGTCAGTGATTTTCGCCTGAACTACTCGACTGACAAGAACGATCTCGCATTTGGTATGATTTTTGTTGATTATTCAGCTGATGATGCACAAATGGCATCTACCTATATCGGAGAAGCGAAAGATAATCCGCGTCGTCTTGACATTGTTGCAGTAGATGGTGCTGGCGATGTGGTAGGGCAACTAACGGATAATTCAATCACGCAATACGGTAGTTGGGCCAGCGACAATTTCGGCACCGTAACGTCAACCTCATTTTATGTAAACGATGAGTTTCAGGTTACCGATGATTTGCGTATTGATGGTGGCCTGCGATTTGAAGACGTGACGTTCGATGTCTCGTCAATGGTCAATGAGCCAGGTCAGAGTCTGGGCAATGATACTGATAATATTCTTGCCAATGACACGATTCAAAATTTTGGTAATGGTGCATTTGAAAACCGGGCTGAGTCGTACACAGAGACATCGTGGACAGTTGGTGCAAGCTATACATTGACTGACTCTGTGGCCGTCTATGCGCGCTATGCCGATTCATACCAAACGATACGCCTCCTGAATACGGGCGACTTGAATGGAGACTTTTCGGGTCTGACGTTCTCAGAAATTGGTATACGCTATTTCGGTGAAACAATTTCTGGATCAATAACGGCCTTTCAGACTGATTTCGATAATCTTGGTTTTACAGCTCGAGACGCGCAAACGAACGTGGAAAATAGAATCGCGCTCGACACTGAGGCGACGGGGATTGAATTTGAAGGCACGTGGTGGGTTGGCGAAATATTTTCCTTGAGCTTGAGCGGCGTGATTCAAGATACCGAGATTAGTGGTATTCCTGCCGGCGACGTAAATGAGGCATTTAATGGCAATTCAGTGCAACGAACGCCCGAGCAAAACTTCCGGATAACGCCAACATATTATATCGGGGACGATGTGGATATTTTCGCAACCTATCATGTCCTGGATGATCGTTTTGCGGATATTGGTAATAGTGTGCCGTTGTTTGGTTATGAAACGCTTGCTGCAGGTGTGGTTTACCGACATGGGGACAACTGGAGGTTCCAGGTCAGGGGCAACAATTTGACAGATGAAATTGGGCTAACTGAGGGCAATCCACGAGCAGGGTTCACACAGTCGACAGGTCAATTGAATTATCTGGCGAGACCCATCTTAGGTCGAACATATACCATCTCGGCAACCTATGATTTTTAGTAACGTCAAGAAATATTCTTAACCTTAAAAAATCCCGTTTCTCCATTCTTTGGAGGAACGGGTTTTTTTTTGATCTTTGAGGGAACAAGCGAGATGGCACATATCGGTTCAGCAGCTGATTTCAAAATCACGTCGAATCAACAAAAACAAAGGTATGCGTTCCCACTTACGGCGATGACCACGCTGTTTTTCTTATGGGGATTTATAACTGTCTTAAACGATGTACTGATTCCTCATCTTAGAAACGTTTTTTCACTATCATTTACTCAAGCGATGATGGTTCAATTTTGTTTTTTTGGAGCCTATTTTCTGGTTTCGGTTCCGGCGGGATGGTTGGTAAAAATAGTTGGTTACAAAAAAGGCGTGATTACAGGACTCTGCGTGTCCGCAACGGGCTGTCTATTATTTTATCCAGCGGTGAATGTTCTAGAGTACTGGTTTTTCTTGTTCGCCTTATTTGTTCTCGCCAGCGGGCTGACTATTCTACAAGTATCAGCCAACCCTTATGTTGCTGTGCTCGGATCGCCCGAAACAGCGTCGAGTCGGCTGAATCTCGCCCAGGCACTCAATTCTCTTGGAACAACAATTGCTCCATGGTTTGGTGGCATGTTGATTTTCTCGTCGTCGGCGAGCTTGATTACGGCGGCCCAGCAGGCGGAAGCAGTGAAAGTGCCATATCTGATCTTGGCTGGTACTTTGATGACAATAGCGATCGTCTTTGCAATCATCAAACTGCCGGAGATTCACGGTGGCGATGTGTCGAGCGAGAAAGCGAAAGTTCATCCTGAGGAGAAGTTGTCTATTTTTGGCGCATTACACTTACGCTATGGTTTGGTTGCAATATTTTTTTATGTTGGCGCAGAAGTTTCGGTCGGTAGCTTCATTGTCAATTATTTCAACGAGCCGTACATGGGGGCGCTGAAAGAAGCTGATGCCTCATCCCTGCTTGCTTTCTATTGGGGTGGAGCGATGGTGGGACGTTTTATAGGTTTTGCGGTGATGAGATTTATTTCTCCCTACAAAGTCGTTATCTTCAATGCCGTCATTATCATGTTATTGCTGCTTCTCACAGTTAATACCGAAGGCAGCGCAGCCAGGTGGGCGGTATTGGCGATTGGATTATTCAATTCCGTCATGTTTCCGACCATTTTCACTATGGGCATAGACCGTCTTGGTACTCGAACAAGTCAAGGTTCAGGTCTGTTGTGTTTAGGAATAGTGGGGGGGGCAATCGTGCCATTAATTCAAGGTGTTTTTGCGGATGCATGGAATATTCAGGTGAGTTTTTTGGTGCCAGCGGTCTGCTATTTCTTTATTATCTGGTACGCATTTAACTGCCGACGCTTTGTCGCCGGCTGGACTACTAGGATGGTGTAATTGATTTTGCCAATTTCGCGATTAGTTGCCGTCCTTGTTCTGGGCTGAAATGGTCAAATCCCCCTCGATTTTCTTCTGGCAGGTGATCCATAGGGTTTCCATTGACTCTAAAAACAAAGTTGTCGAACATGTTTTTCCAAAAAATGTTTTGGTCTTCTGGTAAGTCTCGTACTGCCAATAAGGCGTGAATTAAAGCGCCAAAGGGTGAGCTAATGTGGCTGGACTGATCATTCCACCAATAATTTATCAGCATGTTGAATTTTTCGTATGATCTAACGTGATGTAGCCATCCATACGGAATGTAAATTCCATCACCCGGTTCCAGGTCGGCGTACTCTGCGGCCGCGATTGCGTCAGCAAATTTCGGGTATTTTTCTAAATCAGGATGCTCGAGTGAAACCATGCTGATGGGGGAACCGCCAGGGGTTATTTCATAAGGCCCTAAATATATATTGGCCAGTTGATCCGGTGGAAACATAGTAAAACGACGTTTACCAGCGACCAGGCAGGCGATGTTGTCATAAAGATCAAAATGAGTACGCACAGAGAGCCGGTTGCCGATCCACGCTTGGGCCCGGATAGATTGATCAAGCAGTGGCATTGAGTTTTGTTCTGAAAACCCAGGCAGAATTTCACCAAGAATAACGGCTTGCACAACAGCCGAAGGAGGATTGTCTTGCGTGCTGTAGCTTTTCAAACGATCAAGTGTGGTGCTAATTGTTTCATTTTCTTTTGTGAAATTGAAACCGTCCATATTGGCGTTATAGAAGAATTTTCCTTCGATTTCAGGCCGTCCAAGCAAGGTACATTGCACTTTGCCATTTTCAAACGTTTTGATATATGCGATGAGTTCGTCAGTAGACTGTGATGCGGCAGTTACTGCTGGCCAATCTTTGACAAGGCCCTTTAAGATAGCCGGTCGATGTAGTGGTCGAATGTCGGCTTCAAACTGTTCAACGGTGACGTTTTCATACTCATTCGTTGTTGTTGAAATTTGTGTTGGCTGTGTGTTCGTCATAAGGCAGGTGATAGCTGTATGTCGGCGGTTTAAGAAGTGGATACTAAAAATCGGATAGTGTCAACGCCGCCTGAAAATTGCACGCTCGTCGACGGCGGGTTCTACAAAACAAACAAGTGTATTCAGTTAGTCGGCGACCAGGACTGGCCCCAAAATCCGTGCGTAGGTTTTGCGTGAATGAGCTGTGCACCGTCCTGCACGGTGATGCGATCTTAGCAACAGGCGCCCCAGTGGTACTGACAAATTAATGGAGGTTGAGCGACAATCGCGGAATGGAATTATCTAAGTCGCTGTACAAGCACCACCGATTTCCGCCGGAGATTATTCAGCATGCCGTTTGGCTCTACCTATGGGGCAGCTGCAGTTTATGAGCTTCCGAAACTAATATAGAAGTCGGAATTTGATCGACAGGTTTCAATCCAGGAATACTTCGGTGAAAATGCATTGAGCACAAGGAAAATCGATGCCGCAAGCAAGCACGAACGATATCACTATCGAATACGAGTCTTTCGGAGAGCCCTCGAACCCCACAATTTTGCTGATTATGGGACTCGGCATGCAGTTAATCGCCTGGCCGGAAGAGTTTTGCCTCGAGCTGGCGTCCAGAGGTTATCGAGTCATCCGCTATGACAACCGAGATACCGGGTTCTCGACAAAATTCGACAGCGAGAAAACACCGAGCGTCGTGTCGCTCATGTTACGCCGCCTGTTGCGGTTGCCGATTCGCGTTCCTTACACGCTGCGCAACATGGCCGATGATGCGGTCGGCCTGATCGATGCACTAAGCATAAACGAGGCGCACATTGTCGGTGCATCCATGGGTGGAATGATTGCGCAGAACGTCGCCGCGAGTCATCCGCGGCGAGTTGCCTCGCTGACATCTATAATGTCCACCACTGGTCATCGTTCGCTGCCCAGGGCTGATCCGCTGGTGTCCCGGCATCTGTTCCGAGCCCGCCCGGCCGGCAATGATCGTGAGGCCATCATCGCCCACAACATGAGGACGATTGAGCTGATCGGCAGCCCCGCCTACCCCGTCGATGACGAAACCCGACGGGAGATGACCTCAATCAGCTTCGACCGCTGCTTCTTTCCGTCCGGTTTCACCCGTCACGTGGCTGCAATTATTCAGGATGGCGATCGCCGGCGCAGGCTCCGCACGATCGCGACGCCGACACTCGTGATCCACGGCCGGGAAGATCCGCTGGTGCCGCTGGCGGGGGGGATAGACACCGCGAAGCACATCCCCGGGGCGCAGCTAGAAATCATCGACGGCATGGGCCATAACTTTCCGGTTGAGCTGTGGCCACAGATTATAGACAAGATCGCCGATCACGTGCGCCAGTCCAGCACGGAAACGTAACGAAAACGCGTCAGTCCTTGACCAGGCGTTCACGGCAGATAATTCGCAGCTGTTGCGGCCTACCATAGTCTTTAAATAACATAGTTCTAGATGTTGCTTTCAATTCTCATCCCGATCAAGCGTGGTAAAAAGCGAGTGAGGAGATTCGAATCATGCCAAAGATAAAAAACAATGCCAAAGAGATCATTCAGAAGCAGAGGACCGTCATGGCCGGCCTCTCCAAGATTGTTCTTACTCGTGTGTTCGCTCTGGCATTAGTACCGCTGGTTCTAGCGTCATCTGCATGCGCGGAAATGCCAAAGCTGAAGACGTGTATTTCAAAGAACGGCGTAACGTTACAAGTACTCGGTTCCGGTGGCCCGATCGCCGACGATGGCCGTGCATCATCTTCTTATCTAGTCTGGGTAAACGGAAAGTCGCGAATTTTAATTGATGCCGGGGGTGGCAGTTTCCTGCGGTTTGGCGAAGCGCGCGGTAGTTTTTCAGAACTCGCGTTCGTCGGTCTTAGCCATTTTCACACGGATCACTCGGCCGATTTTCCGGCGCTTCTGAAATCGGGTTCGTTTTCTGATCAACGCGATGTTATTACCGTCGCCGGTCCCGGTGACGGTGGCGTATTTCCAGGTCTTGTCGAGTTCATAAATACACTATTGAATGACGAGAACGGTACGTATGCGTATTTGTCCGCTTATCGAGACGGTCGGCGGGGATTTGCGAAGCTAGGGATGCATGAGGTCAATGATTCGGCGCCGGCAAGTCGTTTGGTTTTTCAGGATGCGGCCGAAGACATACAAATCCACGCAATGCGTGTTCCACACGGGATCGTTCCCACACTAGCATTCCGAGTCAGTGTTGGTGGGGTGGTGCTGGTGTTCTCCAGTGATCAAAATGGTAAGGATCCCTTGTTTGTCGATTTTGCGAAAAACGCCGACATCTTGGTTATGCATATGCCCATTCCCGAGGACGCAATCGGTGTGGCGATCGCATTGCACGCCAAACCGAGCCTACTTGGAAAAATTGCCGCAGAGGCCAACGCGAAAACACTTCTGTTGAGTCACTTTATGGCCAGGAGCATTAGAGGTCTGGACAAGAATGTTGAACAGGTCAAGGGCAATTACCGTGGTAGCGTCCTATTGGCTGACGATCTGGCTTGTTATTCGCCCGGCAACGACTAAGACTATCTTCTCGATGTGATTCGAGCATTCCTGCCGAAAAGCAGCGCATACAGCATGGCAGGTCCGCCCCGGCTTTGGCTGACAAAACTTACGGCGAGCGCGATTACTGCGCTCAGCAGCAACCCAGGCAAGGTGTATTTTATTGCTTCTGGCAGATGGATTCCTATACCTTGCGTTGATCGCCCGCGCATCAGCCGTCCCTTCTTTTGTGGGCGGTTTTATCTACCTGGGTCTGCTCTATATATTCCCGCAATTTGGCATCCGCCTGATCGCCAAACAGAATCTCGCAAAACTCCCTCAGACTCGGGTCGTCGATTATGTCGCGGCGTCGCACCACCAAACTGATTTTTGAGCGTCGTCTTAGAAAGTCCTCCAATTTCGTGATCATCTCACGGCGTCCAGCTTGTTCGATCTCGCAGCGCAGATACTCCGCATGCTCCAGCAAACGATCAGCGTTACGTGGATTCTCGCGTACGGTCTCTAACATCTCGAAGGCATTCGCGCCGTAACGACGCCAAAGCCTGTCCGTCAACGGCTCGCAGGACCTCGGGTCCGCCATGTCATCAAGCCCCAGCAATTTTGCCTGCACAACGAACTCATTCTTGACCCTGACATCGGGCTCGCCATACCACCGTCTTGGTTCAACGGGCAACTCCACCCCCAGATTGGCGACGATCTCAGTAATCTCCTCGCCGACGTTGATGCAGTCAGTCAGTTTGCCCCCGAAAATGCTGATGTGAGCGTCGGGCTCACTGACTTCGATCTGGTGCTTGCGGGATAGCTCCACCCAATTCGCCGATTGAGATTGACCGCTTAACGCGAGAGGGCGAACTCCGCAGCGTTCCGCAATGATGTCTTCTTTGGTCAGGGGCTCGGAGAGATTCAGCAGTTTATTCGCGTTACTCAGGATGAACTCGCGATCCTTGTCGTCGACGCTGACTGCCGGATCGCTGACCTCGGTATCCGTTGTTCCGATACAAGTTTTCGGACCCATTGGGATAACAAAGAACAAGCGCCCGTCACTGGCAAAAAACGCCAAAATGCGGGATCGATCAGGGGTGCGATCGACTATGAGATGCACGCCCTTCGAAAATACGTGTCGATACTCTGTTTTCATTTCAGCCATGCTATTGACGCCATCGACCTCGGGTCCGCAGGCGTTGATCAGAACCTTGCACTCAACGTCACTCGTCAGGCCATCGATTTCGTCGCGGATCGATACGACCCAGTGACCGTCCTTACTCGCCACGGCAGTAGCGCCGACATAGTTTGCGGCGACAGCACCGTAGTTCATTGCCGTCCGGACGAACGAAAACGTAAACCGACTGTCGTTGTCGTGGAGGTAACAGTCCGAGTACTCGAATCCACCACTTGCCGCATCGGCTCGTATACGAGGGTCACGTCGGCTAAGGCCGTCACGAGTCAAAGCCACCGGCGCCTTCGTCGCGAACCGTCCCATAAGCCAGTAGAGTAGTGCGCCGAGGTAGAGAAACGGCACCGGCCATCGAAAGCCTTTTTGTACGGTCGTCAGAAAACGTATTTCCTTGACCGTTGAGGGAAAGCTCTTCAGCAGATGATTGCGACTCTTGCATAGACGGGAAACCAGCCCCAGCTCACCGCTCTCCAGGTATTTGATACCACCCCAGGCCAGGTTCGATGACTGCGAGCTGGTACCGCCGCCAAAATCGCCTTTGTCGATTAAGGCCACCTTGACGCCGCGAGCGGCGAGTGCGGCTGCCGAAACGGCACCGTTGATTCCGGCGCCCAGAATAAGCACATCGAAATGGCGCTCAGTGAGTTTGCGGATGTTGTTTCGACGCAGGCTTAAGGACACGAGAATTCATAAACACTTTTTGACAGGTAGGTCTCGCCCGGCTCGAGCACGGTCGAGGGTGGCGCGATAATATTCATTACTGCGGACGCTGCCGCGCCGCCTTCCTGCGATCATCGAGCATGCGGGCAAGCTTGAAGCGGGTCGATGCCATTGATCGATCATGCGCCAGGTTATGGAGTTCTCCGGGGTCGTTCTCGTAGTCGTAGAATTCGACGCCGAATGCGCCGTCACCCCACTCCGTGTAACGGTATCGCGGCGTCCGAATCGTATAACCCGTAATTTCCCGGTACTTCCATTCGGGCCGGGTCCACCAGGCACGACTGCTGGCCATTGTGAAGGCGCTGTCGCGTACTTCCGTTGCAGGGTCATCGAGGATGGGCACGAGGCTTTTACCCTCCAGATATGCCGGAGCTTTTAATCCGGCTAGCTCGGCCAGGGTCGGATAAAGATCGACCAGTTCGACAACCGACGAGCTTGCAGCACCTCTATTCGCATGACCTGGAACCGACATGATCAACGGTAGACGAACGGAGCCTTCAAAAAGGTCGGTCTTCTGCCACAATCCGTGGCTACCGAGATGGAATCCGTGATCGGACATGAATACGACCACGGTGTTATCCGCGAGTCCCTGTCGATCTAATTCGGCCAACAGCCTGCCGACCTGTGCGTCGATGAATGAGACCGATGCGTAATAGGCCTGCATCACCTGCTTCTTCTGATTCTCTGTCATATCCGCCTGATGCGGGCGATCCGCCAATGCTGGAATCGGAATGTCGGCACGATCGTCCGCTGGCGCCGGCACGAGCTCGATTTCCCCGAGTGGATACATGTCGAAGTACTTACTCGGGGCGATTAGCGGAACGTGCGGACGGTAGTATCCGACCGCGAGAAAGAGCGGCTTGCCCGTCTTGTCCGGATGCAGGTTACCCATCAGTTTCATGGCGGCCGTCGTCGCGATGCCATCCGTATGCGCTTCGTCGCGGCTATCGACGGAGAGCCAGGTCAGGGTGCCACCTATATTGCCTGGCGGTGCTGTCGGCGAGACCGAGTTCACTCGAGGTTCGACGTCCTTGTCGAGACCGATGGGGTTGATCACCATATCCCACGACGGTGGGTCATCGACCCCGTCCATACCGATCTGACTCGGAACGCCCTGGTGAAAGATCTTGCCGACTCTTGCACTCGAGTAGCCGTTCTCGCGAAAGAGCTGAGGAAGTGTTGTCACGTCCGGAACGTAATCTCGAAAAAAGGGCTCGACCTCCACCACGCCGATCTGCTCCGGATACAGGCCGGTCAGGAAACTCGAGCGACTCGGAGTACACACCGGAAATTGCGAATAAGCGGCTTCGAAGCGCATGCCATCGCGGGCCAGCGAATCGATGTGTGGCGTTTTTACGATGGGGTGGCCGTATGTGCCCAGGTCATTGTTCAGGTCGTCGGCGATGATCAGCAGGACGTTGAGTCTCGGCTCAAGGTCCGCACTGAATGCGCTCGCCGAAAAAGCGAGCAAAAAAACATGCAACAGAATCAGACGCATGGTTTTCTTCCTCAAACCCTGACTTCGGATGATCGGAAAGCTAACGGTGGGAGACATGACGATTTTCTAGCGTAAATGCTTGAGCACGTTTTGTGCTGTCAAGAGACTAACGCGTTGATTGGCTTCTTCGGTAATTCCGGCAATGTGCGGCGTGAGCAACAGGTTGGGAACACCGGCAAATGCTGCACCACCATCGCCGTCCAGCGGTTCGGACTCGAAAACATCCAGTGCTGCGCCTCCAAGTCGATCCTCGCGCAATGCTTTGATTACCGCGCCTTCGTCGACGACGCCACCTCGCGCGGTGTTAATGAGTATCGCCCCAGCGCGCATGCCGCGGATGAACTCAACACCGATCAGATAACGCGTTTCGTCTGTCAATGGCACATGGACACTGATGACATCACAGTCTGCCGCGAGATCGGCCAATGTCGCAGCACGAACATCTGACCAGGCAGGATCGTCTGGCGCCAAATACGGGTCAAAAGCGGATACAGTCATGCCGAGCGCGGCGGCTCGCGCTGCGACTTGCCGGGCGATCGAGCCTAAGCCGATCAGCCCCAATCGTTTGCCGGAAATCTCCCGGCCCATTAGATCGGTTCGCGGCCACTCGCCGTCTATCATGCGGTCTGTGGCGCTCCAGGCGCCACGCGTAAGAATAAGCGCAGCGGTAATTGTGTACTCCGCGACTGCGACGTCGTTTGCCCCGGTCGCCGGACAGACGACGACTCCGCGCGACTTACAGGCCTCCAGGTCAATGTTATCGAGACCTACGCCCAGGCGACCGACGACCTGCAGATTGGGCGCGTGGTCGAGTAATTCTGTGTCGACTTGAGTTCGGTTGCGGACGATGATTGCTCGGGCATCGGCCAGAGACGCGAGCAGTGCAGCGCGATCATCGACGAGCGTTGGCTCGTATTGCACATCGAGATTGTCCAGCACCTCAAGTGCAATATTCTTGTCCATGAATTCTGAAATAACGATGTCAGGCATTTTGTGCCCCGGAATTTATGATGGTTGTGATCTCTTTGTGCAGCGCCGGCGAAATCAGCAGGCCGTCGTTAGTCGCTTTCTTACGATGCGTGAGGCGGCTACCGCCGGGTAGTCTCGCGCCGTCCGTCTGCTCGATCGCCCCGATGATATTAGCGACACGTTCTGCAAACCGGCCACCGGACGCCACGTCGGGCTGAAACACGATGAACGTGTGTCCAATGTGCGGCGGTTCACCTTCGCCCGCAAAGAATGAGCTTGCCTCGTAGCCGAAATTACTGCCAGTCAAAGCAGCTGTAAGAATCTCGACCATCAATACGAGTGCTGCACCCTTGGCATCGCCGATCGCCAGCATTGAACCGCCCATTGCCGCGGCCGGGTCGTCGGTCGGATTGCCCTCGGCATCCAGGGCCCAGGTGTCAGGAATCTTTTCGCCTGCGCGCTGTGCGGCGAGAATCTTGCCGCGGGCGACCTTGGACAGTGCCATGTCGATAACCAGCGGCCCTGCGTCAGCTCGTGGCACGGCAAACGCGATGGGATTTGTGCCCATCATCGGTTCACTACCGCCCCAAAACGAAATCGCTTTCGGCGAGTTACTCATCACAATGGCGACCAGCCCCTGCGACGCCAGGCGTTCGGCATGCGCGCCGGCCTGTCCGAGATGGTGCGAATTGTAAATGCAGGCGGCCGCAACTCCCGTAACGCTGACGATTTCGGATAAGTGTTCACAAGCAAGGTCTACTGCCGGATAGGCGAATCCTGAATCCGCATTCACGCGCAGCAATGCCGTCGCGGGCCTTTCCACAGATGGCGTGGCAAGTCCGTCAACTTTTCCGCTGCGTGTTTGGGCCGCGTAGCTCGGAATTCGTGACAGCCCGTGTCCTTTCTGCCCGTCCGCTTCTGCATTCACGAGCGCAGTCGCAGTCGAGCGGGCATTGGATTCGTTAGTATTGCTGGCCATAAGCGCACGGACGGCAAGGTCCTGTGCCTCTTCGATGGCCAAGCATACAGATTCAGTCACGACATTAGCTCGTCAGGTGGGCATACATCAGGCGCTGCGATACAACTTCGTCATGACAAACTCGATATGGCCGAGCGCTTCTGCGGCGGTCAGCCGACCATTGGCCGTTTGTACCACCATGTCGATCAGCGCATCGCCCGCATCGGATATCGTCATCTCGCGACGTATGACGCCTGACACATCAACGTCAATATGCTCGGACATGGTACGAACGGTACGCGGGTTGCCGGTCAGTTTAATGACCGGGAGTATCGGGTTGCCGACGATGTTGCCCTGACCAGTAGGAAAGAGGTGCACGACATAACCGGCGGCCGCCATCAGCGTCACGCATTCGGCTGCCGCTGACGACGTGTCCATGAAGTACAATCCCGGCCCGACCGCAGGCGCCTCGGCGGGTTCGAGCACATCGACATACGAAACTTCCTTGCCGATCTTCTCGAGGTTACCCATGGCCTTTTCTTCAATCGTCGTCAGCCCACCCTCGATATTGCCTTTGGTCGGTTGACTGTCGGACAGGTCGGATGTCTTGAATTGTTCGATCACCTCGTCCTGGTACGCTTGGAACGTACGCATGAACTTCTCGCCAACCTCGGGCGTTGCGGCGCGCGCTGCACAAAGGTGCTCGGCGCCGGTAATTTCCGAGGTTTCGCCAAACACGCCGTAGATACCAGTCGGAACCAGTTTGTCATAAAGGTTGCCTACGGCGGGGCAGGATGCGAGACCGGTCGTCGTGTCTGATTCGCCACACTTGGCCGACACCCATATCTCGGACAGGTCGCATTCTTCACGTTGCTGGCCGCTCGTCAAATGCACGAACTCTTTTGCTTTCCGGGAAGCCCTGGCAATGGTTTCGATATCGCCGTTTTGTTCGATTGAAAAACCGACCACGGGTTTTCCGGTGGCAGCAATGCCGTCCACGATTTTCTTCGTCCAGCCCGGCTCTATTCCGATAACGACACAGGCCGCTACGTTTGGATTAGCTCCGGTGCCGATCATTGTGCGGAAATGCAGGTCCAGATCTTCGCCAAACTGCAGCCTGCCATAAGCATGCGGCAACGCCATGGTGCCCTTAATGTTATTCGCGACTGCTTCGCAGGCCGCATTTGAAATGTCGTCGACGGGCAAGATCACAACGTGATTGCGTACGCCGACTCGTCCGTTCTCGCGACGGTAACCATAAAAAGTATTCGGATTTGTCATATTGGTTCCCGTTACCAGCGCTTGGTTTTCATATTGTGTGTGTGGACATGATTGCCTTTCGCGATATCCGCGACGAAGCGCCCGATATCCTGTCCGTACTTGATCGCAGTCTCGCCATCGGATAAATCAGCCAGAGCGACCTTGTGACCAATGGGAACGTCGTCGTTAACGACAAGTTGGAAGTCCGAATCGTCCTCGGTAACGACGCACAACATCTCTGTCCCGGCAGTAAGGCCTTCAACCACGACGACGCCGACGTTGTCCTGTTTGTCATGGACAAGCAGATGGGGAATACTCATTTGTTTTGGCTCCTGCGCGCTGCCACTGTCCGGGTCATTCCGGACGCAATCAGGGCGGGGTGTTAATAAGTCTTATATAAGATACAATACTAATCAATTCGGAGCAATAGCGACGGTTGTTCGCAGGCGTCTCCTGAGGCAAAAATAACAATGGAATCAATGCCCGATTTTCAACCGCTTTATAAACAGGTCTACGAGGTTCTGGTGCGCCGTATAGCGGAAGGCGCGTGGCAACCGGCCGAGGCTCTGCCGAGCGAGCAAGCACTGGCTGCCGAACTCAAGGTCAGTCAGGGGACCGTGCGCAAAGCACTCGACGCGCTCGTGGCGGAAAACCTGGTGCACCGCCAGCAGGGCAAGGGCACGTACGTTGCCGAGCATACCCAAGAGCACGCCTTGTTTCGGTTTTTCCGCTTGGCCAAACCTAATACCGATGGCGATCGTGTAACTCCCGAGAGTACCGAGGCTCGATGCAAGCGACGCGTAGCGACTGCAACGGAGGTTGGCAAGCTGCATTTGTCTAAGGGTGCAAGCGTCATTGAGATCAAACGTGCACGCATGATCGACGGCGTGCCGACTGTCAGCGAGAAAATCATCGTACCGCTGAAGCTATTTCCGGAACTCGATCACCAGGCAGCACTGCCGAACACACTATATTCGCTTTACCAAAGCGTGTACGGCATCAACATTACGGTCGCCAAAGAGGAACTGCGCGCCGTTCTGTCGAACAAGAGTGACGAAAAAGAGCTGGGTATCAAGCCTGGCACGCCGATTCTGAGAGTCGATCGCGTTGCTGTTGACATCGGTGGCCGACGGGCTGAATGGCGTATTAGTCGCTGTGACACGCGCAATGTCGTCTATGCAATCGATGTCAAGTGAGATGACCCCTGAGACGCAACGATGGTAGGAGTGTTATGCATTGGTCAGGCAGTACAGGATTTCGTGTTCTCTGTAGATACGATGCCTGATGCTGCCGAGAAATTTCGTGCGTCGGCGTTTGAATCGATCGGCGGTGGGCCGGCCGCAACCGCTGCTGTGGCGATTGCCAGAATGGGGGGCGAAGCGCAGCTCGCTGCGCGTACTGGTGACGACGCGATTGCTGACCTGGTGGTCGCGGAACTTGAAAGCTACGGCGTTGACTGCTCATTGGTCAGGCGTTTTGCGAATTGCACGTCCTCCCTGTCTGCGGTGATCGTCGATAAGGCCGGCGAAAGACTCATTGTGAATTACCTGGATTCTGAGTTGGACAGGACGTCAGGCTGGCTGCCACAACAGCTTCCCGACAACATTGATGCTGTGTTGGTCGATACGCGCTGGCCGGAGGGTGCGTTGCACGGACTGCAACTGGCGCGGCAAGCCGGAGTGCCCGCCGTTCTGGATGCAGACCTGCCAGTACCGGCGGATGGTGAATTGCTTCGGGCCGCAACGCACGTTGCATTTTCTGCGGCAGGTCTTGCTGACTATTGCGGTGACGCGGATGCAGCCAGAGGGTTGCAGGCTGTTGATGCGACAACCGATGCCTGGTGCTGTGTCACGCTCGGTGGAGACGGAACGCTCTACATGACTGATGGCAAGTTGCGTAAGGTCGCGGCGCATGAGGTACGCGTGACGGACACGCTCGGTGCCGGCGATGTATGGCACGGTGCATTCGCGTTAGCCTTGGCAGAAGGACAGTCGACAGACAACGCAATGACATTCGCGTCGGCGGCTGCTGCGCTGAAAGTTCAAAATGGTGGCGGACGCGCCGGCTGTGCGAGCCGCGAAAATGTCGAAGATTTAATACAGCAGACGGAGAGCAAGTCGTGACACTCAGGTACGGCGTAATTGCGTTGGCGCGGACAACGTTTGATATGGAATTCGCCGAAGAGATGAAAAATAAGGCGTTCGCGGCGCTGGATATTGCCGGCATCGAAGCCGTTGGACCGCGCACTTTGTCCTGCGATACGGAGCAGGCTGAAGCGGCGCTCACCGAAATCGCCGGACAAGGCGATATCGATCTGCTGCTGATTGTACAAATCACTTTCACTGACGCTTCAATGACGACAAAAATGGCCCGGCAGAGCGATGTGCCGGTGGCTGTCTGGGGTGTACCGGAGCCGAGAATCGGCGGCCGTCTGCGCCTCAACGCTTATTGCGGTATCAACCTTGCGGCGCATGCTTTAGGTAAGGCGGAACTCAGCTATCGGTGGCTATTTTCGTCGCCTGATGCGCCGACCATTGCAGACAAGCTAGCGGTACTGGCCGCTGCGCCGAACGGCTCGTCTGTGTCCGTCGAACAGCCTGAATACAAGGCTGACGCCGCCTCCGACCGGGTCGTGCAAAAACTTGCCGGGGCGCGTGTGAGTGTTATCGGTGAGCATCCGGCTGGATTCGATACCTGCGAATTCGACGCCAATGACTTGCGTGAGTTGACTGGCGTCTCGGTCGACCAGGTCGATCTCGGCGATGCCTTTGAAAAAGCAAAGGCGGCACCGGCCGAGCGTGCGAGTGCACATCGTGCCGAAGCGGCCAAGTCGTTAGCCGGGCTTGACGATGTTGATCAGGAGCAACTGGATCGTTCGTTTCGACTGCTTTGCGCGCTCGAAGACATCGTTGATGAGAACAAGGCCGATAGCATTGCGGTGCGTTGCTGGCCCGAGACGTTCGTCGACTATGGCTGCGCTGCGTGCGGCCCGATGGCGATGATGAATCAGGCGGGCGTACCCAGTGCCTGTGAGGCTGACGTCTATGGTTCGGTGACGACGTTAATGCTTCAGGAACTGGTTGATGAGCCGGTTTGGATGGCCGATCTTGTGGATGTCGATGAAGCTGACGACACCGCCGTGCTCTGGCACTGCGGTCTGGCACCGCTGTCCATGTGTGACCCGGAGGCGCAGGCAGAGGCCACCATTCACACCAATCGCAAGATGCCGTTATTACACCAGTTCCCGCTCAAGCCGGGCCGGATCACTCTGGCGCGTTTGTCGCAGGCAAAGAATGAGAAAAAGCTGATGATTGCCGGGGCTGAAGTGCTGCGTGCACCCATGGCGTTCACCGGTACTTCCGGCGTTATTCGCTTCGACAAAGCGGTGGCTGAGGTTTGCGCCACGATCATGGAGGAGGGACTCGAGCATCACTTTTCCCTCGCCTACGGCGACCACATGGATTCGCTGCGACAGGTCGCAAACCGCCTGAATATTCCGGTTCTGCAGATCGCATGATCCATGACTAACTTGGCAGACACAGTGTTACGAAAGGCTCTCGGGATCTTGTCCGCGGTCAACCAATGGATCGGCACGACCGCCCGAAATACGGCGGGCATGCTACTGATAACGATGACGGCAATTGTCCTCGTGCAGATTGTGTTTCGTTATGTGCTTAATGACTCGCTGATCTGGACCGAGGAAGTATCGAAAACGCTGATGGTTTGGGGTGCATTCCTTATCGCGCCCTGGGCCTACCGCAATGGTGCAAATGTCAGCATTCAGATGTTTACCGACGAATTGCCGAAAACCTTGCGACGACTACTGCAGCTGGCGCTCAATCTGCTTGTCATCTGGATAATCGTCGTCTTCTGGTCGGAAAGTTTCGGTATGGTCGATCGCGGTTTTTCAATCCGCGCTGCGAGCCTGCCGGTGCAGGTCGGCTGGTTCTATGTTGTCGTTCCATTCGCCTTCGGTGCAATGCTTTTGGTGGGCATCGAACTGTTCATCCGTGACCTACTGGCGCTGCTACATTCGGAAGAAGATTTCGAGATCGCCGGCGCCGGCGAAATTATGGAGGGTGAATAGCCGTTATGGCCTTATCGTATTTCTGGATCTTTATATTCTTGATGGCCGCAGGAATGCCGGTCGTCTTTGCGCTGCTGATTGGCCCGGGTCTGAGTCTTGCCTTCGAAGGCGACCAGGTTTTCTTCAAAGCCTTATTGTCGCGGCTGTATGGCGGCATGGATTCGTTTCCGCTAATGGCGCTGCCGTTTTTTATTCTCGCCGGCCAGCTCATGAATTCGGGCGGCATTACGCGATCCATCGTCGAGTTCAGCCAGTCCATGATCGGTCACATGCGTGGCGGCCTGGCACAGGTAAATATTCTCTCTTCAGTGTTGTTCGCGGGCTTGTCTGGCTCTGCAGTTGCCGACACATCGGCGCTCGGCAAGATTTTTATCCCGGCAATGGAGCAAAACGGTTATTCGCGACCGTTCGCGGCCGCGGTTACGGCTGCATCGTCGGTGATCGGACCGATAATCCCGCCCTCGGGCATCATGATCTTGTACGCATTCATAATGAATGTATCGGTCGCCGGACTTTTCGCGGCCGGGTTGGTGCCGGGCCTGTTGATTTCTATGGGTCTGATGGTTGCCACCAGCTTTATTTCGAAGCGGCGTAACTATCCGGTAGCAGGGCGCAAAGCCACCTGGCCCGAGCGCGGTCACGCCCTTCGCAAGACGGCTCTCGCGCTGCTGACCCCAGTCATACTATTAGGCGGTATCCTCGCGGGTATCTTTACTCCCACTGAAGCGGCGGCTGTGGCTGCCTTCTATGCGCTGGTCGTGACCCTGTTTTTGACGCGCACACTGCGTTTCAAAGAACTGCCGGGCATCTTTATCGAGTCGGCGGTGCAGTCGGGCGTCATTTTGCTGTTGGTCGGCGCGTCAGTGGTGTTTGCATGGATTATCACGGTATCGGGGCTGGCCGGGATGGTCGCCAATGGCATGATGCAGACGAGTGATAACGTTTACGTCCTGCTGTTTCTCGCCAATTTGTTCCTCTTTGTTGTCGGCATGTTTCTCGACGCCGGTCCCGCCGTATTGATCCTCGGCCCGGTGCTGGGTCCACTGTTTGTCGCCATGGGCGTTGACCCTATTCATTTCGCGGTTGTCATGTGCGTTAACGTGACCGTCGGTCTGGCCACACCGCCTATGGGGCTGGTGTTATTCGTAGCTGCATCGGTATCCAAAGAGCGAGTGGAGACAATAGCGCGTGAGATGCTGCCGTTTCTGGCCGTCGAGGTCACAGTCATTTTCCTGATCACCTACTTCCCGGCATTGTCACTGACACTGCCGCGGTTGCTTGGATTCGCATAAGGATGCAACCATGAGCAGACGACAGATTTTGCTTTCGATTTTCGCCGCACTTTTCGTGGCGTCCGTGGGCGGCACTGTTATGTCCAGCAGCGAATCGGATGCCGAGTACACGATTCGATTCTCGTTTCTCGGCTCGCCTGAAGATGAAGACCACGACGGTGCTTTGGTCTTCAAGCAGTATGTCGAGAGTCGCAGCAACGGTCGCGCGGAAGTCGAGCTCTACCCCTCCGGTCAGTTCTGTTCCAACGAGCGCGAGTGCCTCGAGGGTATGCAAACCGGCGTGCTGCAAATATTCATGCTGACGACCGGCGGTTTGGGCAGTATTTTTAGTCCGGGTCAGGTTTTGGATCTGCCGTATACATTTCGCGATGATGCTGTCGCCGAATGTGTACTCGACGGGCCGATGATTGCCGACTTGCGAAGTGCCGTTCTCGAGGCGGGCATACCCATTCGACTGATGGCGGTTTCCAATACCGGTGGTTGGCGAAATTTTGCTTCGACGGACGCGCAAATTCGTACGCCGGCTGATATCAAGGGTCGTAAGTTCCGGACAATATCAGCACCGGTGCAACAGGAACTGGTACGACAATTGGGTGGTAATCCAACACCGGTGGCCTGGTCCGAGGTTTACACAGCGCTGGCCACCGGCGTCGTCGAAGGAACCAAGAACGGTATCCAGGATATTGTTGGTATGAAACTGCACGAACAGATCCGGTTCATCACGCTGGATGGCCACAGTTACATGGGCGGCTTGTGGTGGTATTCCGAAATTAGCTGGCAAACGCTGCCGCCGGACCTGCAGCGAATCGTCTACGACGGGTTCCAGGAGCTGAAAACGGTCACGCGAGGGATCATCAAGCGGCGCGAGATCGAAGCGTACCGGGAATTCACGGAATCCGGAGGAACTCTATACGTTCCGACGCCCGCCGAGAAAGAGATGTTCCGTGATGCAGCAGGTGGCATGCGCGACTGGTACGTCGAGCAGTACGGAATCGAATGGCTCGACAAGCTCGACACAGCTATTGAAAGCTGTGAGTTGCACATCGATTCTGCGTACGAAAGAGCCGTAAGCGACTAATTCCTTTGGGATTTTTTCTAGATATCTGCCATCGAATGGCGCAGCGATAGTCGACTGTGGCGTATTGGCCAGGCATCGACATTACTATTTTGAATCAAAGCTATGTAAGATAGTCTTCTATAAGACATAGTTATTTACACACTGACACAACGGATGGGGGAACCACCATGGCAACTACCAAACGACGGCTTTCACAACGCTGCATCGCAACTGTATTAACACCGTTGCTCTGTCTCGGACTAAGCCTTCCGGTATCGGCACAAATCGAAGAAATTGTCGTAACAGCGACCAAGCGCGAGGAGAACGTCCAGGACGTTCCGGTTTCGGTTACGGTATTGTCGTCCAAGACGATTGAGAACTCTTACTCTGTCGGCCTGGAAGGTTTGCAAGCATTGATTCCATCTGCGTCCTTCCGCAAGGGCAACACCACCCGAAACTCGTCGGTCATCATTCGTGGCTTAGGGACTATTTCCTTTAGTACGGCGGCGGAGCCGAGCGTCTCGACCGTTGTCGACGGCGTCGTGCTTGGTCGTTCTGGTCAGGCGTTCAGCGATCTGTATGAACTCGAGAGACTCGAGGTTCTGCGTGGTCCGCAAGGAACACTATTCGGTAAGAACGCTTCTGCCGGCGTCGTCAACATTACAACTCGTCGTCCCGGTAATGAGTTCGAAGGTCTTGTCGATCTGTCGTTTTTCCAGGACAACGAGACGCGACTCAAAGCCAGGGTTTCCGGTCCATTGAGCGACAACGCCCGAGGTAGCATCACCGCATTCAAAGGTGACTTTGATGGCTATATTCGCAACGTCTACAACAACGAGACGACGAACGGTTACGATCGCACTGGCGTCCGCGCGATGCTCGAGTTTGAGCCTACGGATACTATTTCAACCCTGTTTATTTTCGAGGACTATGACGCGACCGATGAATGCTGCGCGGATCTCGAAGGCTTGCCCAGTGGACGTAATCCGGCATCGGAGGCAGCGCCAAATAGCGTGGGGATCGTCAACGGCGTCGCCGATATCGATCTGGAGCAACGCTTGATCGATCATGACCTAACCACCATGACTCTCGATAGCACCACGGCGTTTTCGGCACAGGTCGACATGGATATTGGCGATTATACATTGACGTCGATAACCGCGCGTCGAACCTGGAACAACACCGAGATTCGCGAAGGTGATTTCACGTCGATAGCGGGTGATTCCGATCAACCGGTCTTTGGTGTGCCGTTCCAGTTGCACGATATAGGGCCGCAGGAATGGCGACAGATATCCCAGGAGATAAGACTCGCATCGCCAGGCGATGAGACCTTCAACTGGCAGCTGGGCATGTTCTATTGGAACATCGATTCAGAGCGAAACTTCACGCGTGACGCCAGCTGCCAAAACAATGGCGGCCAGAATCAGGCAATTCTCGATGCGAATCCGGGCCTGACGTGTAATGCCAACGATATCGTCTCGGCGACCGCGTTCTTTGATACTGAGTTCAACAACTATGCGTTGTTCGGCGAAGGCACGTACGACATCAACGACCAGTTTCGCCTGATCTTCGGCTTGCGCTTCACCGAAGACGAAGTCAACTTCAACCATAACCGTCGCAACAATGATGAGTTCGGGCGCCAGGGTGTTGGCGTTCGTAACGCGGCCAACAATTCGAACTTCTCGAATGAGACAGACGAGAGCAATACGTCTGGGAAACTCGGCGTGCAGTGGAGCACCGACAACGCCGGCATGTTCTATGGGACCTATGCGCAAGGCTACAAAGGGCCTGCATTCAATACCTTCTACAACATGGGTCCAAATGATGTGTTGCCGATCGGCGCCGAGGAGTCTGACGCGATCGAGGCGGGCTGGAAATACACAGCGGACACGTTCTTGTTTAACCTTACGGTGTTCAAGACGGACGTGGAGAATTTCCAGGCGAACAACTTCGATAACTCAACGGGCGTTACGATCACACGCCTGACAAACGCTGGCGACGTTTCGACAGAGGGCTTTGAAGTCGACTTCCTCTGGCAGCCGATGGAAAACGTGAGCATTGGTGGAGGCTTCGCATCTGTCGACGCGACCATCGACAAATTCAATTGCCCGCTTGACGCGATAACAGGACTTCCACCGGCTGGCTGTAGCACGCGCTCCGGTCTCGACGTGCCATTCTCGCCAGATCTGAAAGTATCACTGTACGGCGAGTGGGTGGTTCCTCTGAACAACATGGACTTTGTGTTGAATGGATCTTTCGTGCACACCGACGAACAGTATTCGGATCTTCCGGGTTCGGACGGCAACTTCAATCCTGCGGCGCTGTTGCCCGAGTACGATATCCTTAATCTGACAGCTTCGTTGTCGTTCAACGAGGATCAGTTCAGGATCTCGCTAATTGGCAAGAACATCGGCGATGAGAGCTATGCGACGACCTATAGTGGTGACAACTTCCGTTACCAGATTCCTCGCGACGCCGATCGTTACTTTGGTATCGGCCTCAGGGCTGCGTTCTAGCCGTTGCTTCGCGAAACGGTGTCGGGCTCACATCTCCTTTTTGAGCCCGGCAACGTTCGCATCTCCTAAATGTTTCGTTTCGGCATACTCGGTGCGGCACGAATCGCGCCACTTGCCCTTATTCAGCCAGCGGCACTCTTGCATGGCGTGAGCGTCGCTGCCGTTGCCGCAAGCAGCCTGGAAAAAGCACAGGCGTTCGCTGACGACCACAACATTGACACTGTCGCAGAGAGCTATGCTGCCCTCGTCGAGTCGTCGCAGATCGATGCAATCTACAATGCACTTCCGCCCAACTTGCATGAGGAATGGTCGATTGCAGCACTCAACGCGGGCAAGCACGTATTGTGCGAAAAACCGTTCGCGATGAATGCGGCGCAGGCAAGCCGAATGGTGACGGCGGCAAACGCTTCGCAGAGGGTTTTGGTCGAAGCATTTCACTATCGATTCCATCCTTTTTTCCAACGCGTCCTTGAATTGATCGCCAGCGATGTCATCGGCGGCATTCGTCACATCGAGGCACAATTCGATGTGTGCATTCCCTACAGCCCGTCCGAATTTCGTCATGCCCCATCCCTGGGCGGTGGCGCGTTGATGGACCTGGGGTGCTACCCGGTACATTGGGTGCGCACCATTATGGGATCGGAGCCCAGGGTCGTGCAGGCTCAATGTGAGCGCAGTGACGCGGGTGTAGACGTCGTGACCCGGGCATCGCTGGCGTTTACGGCAGGTGCAACCGCCGAGGTGCTAACTTCAATGAGCGAAGATGCCGCGCAACGGCACAACGCACACGTGGTGATTCAAGGCGAGAAGGGTCGTCTGACGTTGGAGAACCCTATCGCCCCACACAACGGCAACGAGATCACTACGGAGGTAGACGGAGCAACCCGATCCGAAACCGTTGCCGGCGAGTCAACGTACTACTATCAACTGCAGCATTTCATTGCCGCTGTGGAAGGCTCGGAAGCACCGCTAACGGGTGGCGACGACGCGATCAACAACATGCAGCTAATCGACAGTATCTACACCGCCGCGCGCTTCGAAAGACCCGAACTCGTCGGATGCTGACAGCGTCGGTCATCGGCTGCGGCCACGGCGGGGGTCTAAGCCTTGATGCGGTGAGTAATTCCAGTAGTTATGTGCTGATCGCGGCTGCCGATCCCTCGGACGATGCGAGGAAACGCGTGGCGGACCGATTCCCCGACGCTCGTCTGTTCGCCGATTATCGTGAGATGCTGGTCGAGTGTCGTGCCGACGTTGTGTGCATCGCGACGCCGGCGCCAAGCCACGCATCGATTGCGCGCGAGGTGCTTCACTACAACCCCAAAGGCCTGCTGCTGGAAAAACCGCTGGCCTGCGACGTCTCGACTGCCGCGGAGTTGTTGCGGGAAATTCGTGAAGCTGCGTGTCCCGTTGTTGTGCCGCACGGGATGTTGGTACTTCCCGCCGCTCAGGAAATCAAAGTACGAATACGACGCGGCGACATAGGCGCGATAACTTCGGTCGAAGTTCATAATGCAGTGGACCTGTTGAACGCTGGCATTCATTGGCTGGCGTACTTGCTTGACGTTTTCGACAACGACAATCCAGGGATAGCGAATGCCGAGTTCGGCGCTAGCGGCCACGTTGTTAACGATGGTGTGCAGGTTGAATCTCACGGCGTTACGCGCATCGAGTTTGAGTCCGGTTTGTGCATTGATCTGCGCTCGGGCTGCCAGACCGAGCCAACTAGCGATGTGCTGCTGAGCGAGGACCAACGAGGCGCGCTGTTTCGCGTGACCGGGTCTAACGGTGTAATTGAGTTCTCGGCCTGGGCCGGGAGCTACTGGATACAGGTGGGCAAGTCGGACGGCGAACTCATCAAGCAACCGTTGCCGGTCGGATTGAGTTATCACCAGATATTTCTTGAGCAACTGGCGCTGAATATCAGTGGCAGGGAATTCGTTGACTCGAGCGCCAATTTGTCTTTGGCCGCTTTGCAACTGATCGAATCAGCTTATCAACAGCATAGCGACAGCGAGTGGGCATTGGGCGTTCCGGCGCCGTAGGTTTGGTTAAGGGGAATAACATGGACGGTTTTGAGTTCGCGGTTGTCGGCGCGGGTTGGCGCACTGATTTCTTTTTGCGAGTCGCGGCGGCGCTGCCGCAAATGAAACTCTGTGGCGTTGTTGCACGCAGCGAGACGCGGGCAAAGGAAATCGAGTCCGATTGGGCCGTACCTTGTTACGCGTCTATTGCCGACCTGATGCAAAATACCCGTCCATCATTTGTTATCTCGAGTGTGTCGGCTGAAGCAATGCCCGCTGTCTGCATTGAGCTGGCGGGGCACGCTGTGCCGATCCTGGCAGAAACGCCCCCCGCGACAGATCTCGAAGGACTTAAAAATCTGTACCAGCAGATATCCAAACATGGTGCCCGAATCCAGGTTGCAGAGCAGTACTGGGCGCAGCCGATGCACGCGGCGAGGCAGGCCGTCGTCGATAGCGGTGTTTTGGGGCCCATCAACCAGGTCAACCTGTCCGTCTGCCATGGCTACCATGCGATGAGCCTGATCCGTCGCCTGCTCGGCATTGGTTTTGAAGCCGCGACGATCAGAGGCCAGCGATTTGTGAGTCGTGCTCTAGCGGGTCCCGATCGCGGTGGCCCGCCAAGTGAGGAATGCGTGGTGGACGTCGAGACCGACTATGCCTCGCTAGACTTCGGTGACCGAATCGGACTCTACGAGTTTTGCCTGCCACAGTATCGAAGTTGGATTCGCGGTCAGCGCGTTTGCATTCGCGGCGAGCGTGGCGAGATTATCGACGACCAGGTAACGTATTTGAAAGACGAGGTCACGCCAATCAACGCCCGATTCGTGCGCCACGAGGCCGGCCGAAACGGGAACCTCGAAGGCTCGCACTTGAAGGCCATCCAGTTTCAGGATGACTGGGTGTATCGCAATCCCGTGCTACCGGCCCGACTATCGGACGAGGAAATTGCTGTGGCGCAGTGCCTGCTCGACATGCAGCGTTTCGTGGAGGAGGGCAGGTCCTTCTACAGTCTGGAAGAGGCCAGCCAGGACCAGTACCTGGCGCTGGCCTGCACGAAAGCCATTGAAACCGGCGACACCGTGCAAACCGAAGCGCAGACGTGGACGAGTCAGGGCTGATCCAGGCCGTTTTGCTCGAGCAAGTCCCGTATGTCGACAGGTTCGCCTGTGGCAACCGAGGTTTCTGCGGCAGCACCCACTACTACTGACCAGAACGCGTCCATCGACGTTGGGCCGTCGCTTCTGCCGTTGTCAATGCTGTCGACGAAATGGACATGCTCGAAGAACGTCGCGCCATTGTGACCAGAATTTTCGATGGCCACGGGGTAACTCGGTGTCGTCATGCGAGACGGGAAAGTCTCGCCGCCGAAAATCTCGAGCTGCGACTTCAACCCGGTCCC